>Ga0335069_10000037_pt1 | contig 227338 bp, 195 predicted proteins | sample Lox_Sample_11_FD_206714 | JGI IMG/M metagenome (GOLD analysis project Ga0335069, IMG submission 206714) | Soil microbial communities from Loxahatchee National Wildlife Refuge, Florida, United States - Lox_Sample_1.1 | ecosystem: Environmental > Terrestrial > Soil > Wetlands | place: USA... | reverse complement strand
GTTTGAAGATGGCTGAAAACTCTCTCGCCAGCAAGGCTAACAAGAACGCTGTTGTCTCGACGGCACGGCAGACGGTCCAATTCGCTGCCGACGCCCTCCTTCTCGCAGTTCAAAGACAGGAAGAGGAGCGCATCACAAAGGAGCGCGAGGATGCCGCTGCAAAGGCGAAGGCTGAAGCCGAAGCTCAAGCGGCGGCTGAAGCCTCAGAAGCCAAGCGCAAATCCGATGCCGAAGCTGCGGAAGCCAAGCGCAAATCCGACGCTGAAATCGCCAGCCGGGAACAGGCTGTTCAGGCCGCATTGCGCGAGAAGCAACAACTGCGCGTCCGTTTACTGGAACAATTTAATCGCGTTCTGCCCACTACCGACACGCCCCGCGGTTTGGTAGTTAACATGGGCGATGTACTATTCGATACTGGCAAATCTGACCTTCGTCCGGATGCTCGTGAAGCGCTGGCCAAGCTGAGTGGCATCGTCCTCAATTATCCAAGCCTGCACCTTACGATCGAAGGCCACACCGATAGTACCGGCAGCGCCGAGTTCAACCAGACACTCTCCCAAAAGCGCGCCGATGCCGTGCATGACTATCTCGTGAGCCAGGGATTAGATGCGAGCGGGTTATCTGCTCAAGGTCTGGGCATGGAAAATCCCGTAGCAGACAACAGCACGAACGAGGGTCGACAGAAGAATCGCCGGGTCGAAATCATCGTATCGGGGGAGGTTATCGGTACACAGCTGGGAGGCAAGACCTAGTCATAGAAGAGATTTATAAACATCTATTTGGGGTGCGATAAGTGTGCAACACCTGTAAATTCTGCCAGTGCAGGCGAGTTTCTTAAGAGCTTACATTCAGTCTGGATTTCTTTCGTTTTCTACTGCGACAGGACGCAGCAGCGTTGCCTGCCTGTCGTTGGAGACAACATGGCCACCTCACTTCGTTCAAAGAAGCCACTCAAATCTAAACGTCGAATCACTAAGTCAAGCACAAGCTCGTTAACTAGGCTCGCGCCGAGACGCGATGAGCTTTACCAGATGGGTAAGGTCCTGCGCGACAAATGTCCTCGCCAATCACATGCCACTTGGACCGCCTCAGCAAACCGACCGGATGCTGTTGAGTTGGTGTTACAGGCGGAACAGGGCCGCATGCCCGAACTACTCCCTCTCCGTCATGGCCGGATGGCACGCTCGGCTTTCACGTTCTACCGGGGAGCGGCGCTCACCATGGCTTGCGATCTTGCGCGGACTCCAACCTCAGGCGTCCGGGTTCAATGCTGCGGAGACGCTCACTTATGTAATTTCGGGGGCTTCGCCACGCCGGAGAGAAGAGTCATATTTTCGGTAAATGATTTGGACGAGACTCTTCCTGCTCCTTGGGAATGGGACGTCAAGCGTCTGGCGGCGAGTTTCGTGATCGCGTGCCGTGACAACGGCCTTAGCGACAAAACCGGCAAGGACGTAGTTGCATCATGCGTCCGAACTTATCGCGAGTCGATGGCCGAGTTTAGTCAAATGAAGACTCTGGAGCTGTGGTACGAGGCAATGGGCGCGGATGAACTAGTGGCGAACATCAAAGATCCAAAGCTGCGTGAGCGTGCCCTGAAACGCCTGCAGAAAGAAAAGGCTCGAAGCGTCGCCAGCGACATTTTCCCAAAGCTGGTCGAGCAAAACGGAAACCGTCCAGTCATCAAAGACCAGCTTCCAACGATTTTTCATGCAAAGGATCACTCCCCGGGCGAGATCGAGAAAGTAGTCTTGAAAACATTTGAAGGGTACCGGAATACTCTTCCAACTTCTTGCCAATCGCTGTTGGACAGATACCAGTTGCACGATGCCGCTATCAAAGTTGTCGGGGTAGGCAGTGTTGGAACAAGATGCTGGGTTCTGCTCTTCATGGCCGGGGAAGGTGACCCTCTGTTTCTCCAGGTTAAAGAGGCTCGCCGTTCGGTGCTGGAGGACTACGCAGGTGCTAGCGATTTCCCCAATTGCGGCCAGCGAATCGTGAACGGCTATCGGCTCATGCAACCAGCGAGCGATATGTTTCTGGGATGGACCAAGGGAACCCTGGAAGGACACGACTATTTCGTTCGCCAACTGCGAGACATCAAAATCAGCATTCGAGTCGAAACCTTCGGTGCGAGCGAAATGGACCTCTATGCCACATGGTGCGGGCGGGCACTAGCGCTCTCCCATGCACGGTCTGGGTCGTCGAACATGCTGAGCGGCTATATGGGCAAGAGCGATGCCTTCGATCAAGCTTTAGCTGATTTTTCGGTCGCATACGCCGACCAGAACGAGCGTGATCATGCAGCTCTGGACAAGGCAGTGCGAAGCGGCAAAGTGAAAGCTGTCTTCGAAGAATCGAAATGAGCGGTTCGCCGCACAAATCTGGCGACCATAACACAAGTGTTCTTCAGGAGCCCGTCTTGCTCGCGCAGAACTGTGCGACTAAAACGGTAACTGTCGTAAACAGGCGATTACACTTGTTGACCCATCAGACTAGGCCTCTTCGCAGTCAGTGAGTGTAATCGGGATGTTACGACAGTTGACGTAGCCAGATTAGATGCTTTGCGGCAAACCCTTCGCGTATTCGAGGAGCTTGATGACATCGTCCACCGTGTTGTCAATTTCCTTATGGCTGACGATTCGCTGAGCCTCAAACGCAAATATCCATTCGCCCACCCGCTCCAATCGGAGCCCGGATGCGCGTGAGAGGTCCGTGGCCGGGCTTCTTGGCGAAGTGGTTTTGATGGCGACAATGGTCGCCGTGTGAGGCATGTCGCCACTCTGAGTGTCGAAGTCGAAGGCGATGTATTCGTAGCTGCCGTGCGTTCCGATTTTGACGTTGTTCACCGAACTGCCTATGGAGTAGAACGACCCTTTCGTTAACGGCAGGTCTGGCGGAAGGCTGGCGTGCTCAACGGATGTGCTCATGTTCTTCCTCAGATCAATGTATGGCATTGTACTGGCCACAACTGTCGAGAACAGGCGATTTCGCTCATTGACTCTGTAGAGCGTTCGCACACTTGGGTAACCTTCCGCTTGCCCAGGCAGCCCCGGTACGCTTCAAAGATGAGACGTATCGCGCTTTTTCTTCTAATTGCTTTGCCCGGCGTCGCAGCGAATCGAGAGTACTCCTCCGTCGCGCATGTTATCGGAGTCGAGAGGCACGACACTAGCACGTTCGGCCCGGCTGGATTCCAAGACGGTGAGGATGTGCAGGTATCAGTGCGCATCGATAGTCGCGTGTACTTCCTGTGGCGTACCTGCCGGCTCGAAGTTGGTCGCGACTACCCCGCTCGCGTCGAAAAGGGTCGCGTGGTATTCGACCGCGATGGTAAGAGCTGCAAAGCCCGCATCCATGGCGAGCGGGAGGCCTATCGAAGGCCAATGAATGTAATGATTCCATAACAATGTCGGCTCCCGTCAGCCGAGTAGACTTTGGAAGTGCAAACCAACCAAAGGGCTCGGGAGAAAGGAGCCGACATTGTTATGGAATCATTACACTCATGGACCGTGGATTTTGATTGTAATCGCCCACCGTCAGCCATCCAACCTCACTTCATCCCCAGATATTTTCCCAGATAGATGAGCAAGAAATCGACGAGTCCGAGAATGCGTGCGCAGTCACGGGCACGGCAAGGTTTCGCCCGGAAGCCAAACAAAGAAGGCCAAGAAGGAGCCCGTTCAAAAAGTTCTCAATCATGCCCGTGCGTCCTTGATCGAGGTGAACGTGAACAACTTCATCGTCCGTCCCAAGCGCAGGCTGGTCAAAAAATACGCGGACGCCACGGCATGGGAAACCCTTGGTCCCGACGAGAAGAGCGAACTGGTATCAGCAGCTAAAACGCCACCACGACCGGGTGCGCAAATCCGCAACTGTTGTCGGTAAACGTGACCGTCTTAGTCTGTTGCTTGCCCGCGATGGTCAACGTCACCTTCGCCTGGTAAGACCCAGGAGCCAACGCTTTTTTATCAGTCACCGTACCGTATTCACGGTGGAACTGGAAGGGCGCGCACGCCGCGATTCTTGGCGTCACCGTGTGCAGCGCCGCGTTCGAAATGCTATCCACCACCGTACCGGTCGAGACCTGGATCAACTGGATCCGGTCCACCGCGCTGACTGGAACGCCTCCCAACGTGACCAACACGCGTGCGCCGACGTAAACACCCTCGCCGCACAGGTTTCGGTCGACCGTCTTCTTCGTGCCCAGGATCGGATCGGAGATGTACGTTACATCCACCGAGCTGTCGACGTTGCGATTCAATTCCACCGGTTGGAACCGGACCGCGAACCCTCCGCCCGACAACGATCCTCCCGGCGGCAATATGTTCGTCTGCTTCGGCAGATCCACGAACCCGTAGTCTTCTGGATTCGCCGGGCCGAGCGTCACGCCGTTGATGGTGAGCGGGCAGATGCCCGTGTTCGTGACCGGGAAGGGCTCGGTGACCGCGCATTTGCCGTTGCCTTCCACCGTGGGCGGGAACGCGAGCGCCGGCGAGATGCTGACGCTCGGAATCGGCGTGGTGCCGGTGAGCGGAATGACGTCTGTGGGCACAGTGGGGTCCGTGCTGGTCACGACGAGGTTGCACGTCTTTTTTCCGTCCGAGGTCGGCGTGAACTGCACGACCACGTTTCCGCACTGCTCCGCTCCCAGGTACTCGGGGAAGGGATTGCTTTCGATCGTGAAGTCCTTGCATCCCGCGTTCAGGGCTACGTTGGTGACGTTGAGCGGGCATTTGCCAGAGGTCGGCAGGTTACAGATCTTATAAGTTTCGGTCTGCACCGTGCCGGCGCACACGTTGCCGAAGTTTGTCGTGCCGGTCACCGATAAGTGCGGGCCCTGGGCAAGCCCCGCGACTGTGACCACGGCATTGGGATTCAAGGGGTCGTTGCTCATGACCGTGATGTTGGCCGTCTTGGCGCCGATGGTTGTCGGCTGGAACCGGATCGGCACCGAGAGCGAACCGCCGGCATGAATCGTCAGCGGGAACGACATCACCGAGGCCAGCAGGAAGTCGGTCGAAGAGCTCCCGATCCCGGTCACGCTCAGATCGCAGCCGCCGGTGTTGGTGATGGTCAGATTCAGGTCGACGAACGAACCCAGGCAGACGTTTCCATACTGCCCGCCATTGGCGATCACGGTCGCGATGCCCTGCTGCAGTCCGGTTCCGTTCACCGTCAATTGCAGTTCGGGCGAGATCGAGTCACTGTTGGAGATGGTCAGCTTGGTGGTGAACGCGCCCGGCACGGTTGGCGCAAACGATGCCTGGAAGGGATAACAGAAGTCGGGACTGATATTGGTCGGATAATTGGAGGTCGGCTCGGTCACCTGCGTCTGCGAGTTCGGCGAGATGATGTTGTAGACGGTCAGGTTCTCGGTACCGGTGCCGACGTTGCAGACATTCAGGGTCTGGAAGGCGGTTGAGCCCACGCAGGTACCGGCGAAGTTCAGCGGGCCCGGGATGCTGATGGTCGCCGCGTTCGGCGGCCGCGTCGCATCGAGCGTCATCGATTTATTCAGGCCCGGATTCGTGATGGTGATGGTGCCCGCGTTGTTGTTGTCGATGATGGTGCCGTTAGTTCGAGTCGGATCGTAAGGCGGATTCCCGTTGATGGTCTCGATGTGCGCATCGACGTCGAAACGAATCACAGATCCGTCCACCGTGGTGTAGGTGTCGGTCGAACTGTTGGAGAAGGTCTGCGACTGATTGTTGGCCAGCACGGCTTTCTGGAAGTCGGCGATCGTTTTGTACCCCTTGGGATTGAGCCAGGTGTCGTAAACCTCCATGAAACCGAAATTGTCCTGGGTGTAGTACATGACGTAGTAGCCCGCGACCTTGCCCACACTCCCGTTGGACTTGTCGAAGAAGTACCACGTGCCGGTCGCCGGGGCTTGTTTGATCGGTCCAGGCGGGGCCACCACGTAGTCGACCGTCTGCGGGTAGTTGGGATTGTTGGGATCGCTGCCTGGAAGAAAGCCGCAGGCAAAGTTGGGCGCGACGCACATGTTTTCCCCGCCCGGGTTGGCGAAGCGGAGCATCTGCTCTCTGGAGTGAAGCGCGCCGGTCGGCATCAAAGTGGTGGCGACGTCGACGCCCAGGTCGTCGTCTTTGCCGGGATGATCTCCTACAAGCAAGCTCACGGGAAAACTCAGATCGCCGGTGTAGGCATTGTGTGTGGGATGGCCGCCCGCGCTGATCAGAAAACTCGGCGAGCCGTAATAGAGTTCGTCATTGGAGTCATTGAAGCCATCGGTCTGGAGGTCGCGCGAATAGTGGAAAAACTGGTAGAACTTCCGGTCCGCCGGGTTATCGAACAAATCGAGAATCAGCGTCGGAATCCGGTAAGTGGTGGTGGCGGCCCATTGAAAGTCGTTGGCATAGGTGGCGGGGACGTTATTTACGGGAAGGCACGGGCCTTTGCCGCTCGCGCAATTCGAAGCAAGATCGGGAAAGTTCGCCAGTGCTCCTGTTACTCCGGCGAGCATCATGTAGTAGGCGTCCTGCGGATCGGAGCACTGCTGTAACACCAGTTCATCGCACAGATAACTGCCGGGCTGGTTGTGACGCCGGAAAGGTGTGGAGCGCCGGCCATCATCACTAGAGACCGCGACCTTCGCCGAAATGTAATTGATGACATTTTGTGCCGCGGTCTTGACCACCGGGTCGTCGGTGTAGCTGGCCAATCCCAAAAGCGCGAACATCGAGTAATCCTGATAGTCGTGAGAGTTGTATTCGATGAAGTCATTGCGGGTGAAATCGTTCAGGCGGTTGAGCAGGAAGGCGCGATAGCCGTTTTGTGCGTTGTCGTAGCGTGGATCTTTGGTCTCGTCGAACAGAAGCTGGTTGGCAAGATACTGCGACGCGTAAATCATGTTGCGGTGGTTTTCAGTTTCCGGCACGGTCAGGCTCTGCGAGCCCAGAATGAGCGGGCAGGCAATGGCGCAGGTTCCAAATCCAAGGTCGACGCCGGGAAGCGCGCAAATCGCGGCGCAGACGGGCACCACGTTAATGCCAAAGGTGAGTTGTTCCACGCTGCCCGGTCCCGGGCTCAAATCAATCAGATCGTGCAGCACGTGATCGTATACGCTCTTCGGCAGGACGTTGCTGCCACGCGGGCCGTACGCGTACAGGATGGTAGTGAAGCCGATCATGGCTACGTCGCCATCCCCGTGGCGGGTGGCGTTCGTGGCCAGGTTCGCGAGGGAGGCAAGGAGTTCGTCCCCCAGCGAGCAACCATCAATATGCCCGTCGGTGCCCATCTGGCCGTAGTCGCTGCGCTTCACATTCGCCAGAGAGGTAATGGCCGCCTGCTGCGAAGTAGGATCGGCCGCCAGCCGGGCCATGATGCGGGGCAGATAGTCTTCTCCACGATCGAGGTTGCCGCACGCATCGGGCAAGTCGATTGGGCGGCACAATTCAAATTTGGTGACCGCTTGTGCTCGAGCTTTGAATCCGGGACCGGGGTTGGTCACATCACCCGGCAGGGCCGGGCCTGGTTTCGTGAGATCCAGAAACGCGGCCTGCAGGTGGAACGATAGAACAGTTCCGTCCAGCAGGTTCGGGTTGCCTTTGCTGACGTTGTCGATGAGGAAGTTGATGTTGAAATCACCGCCGACGGGAACTTTGAGCAAGCCCGCATCGCCCACCGCGTAGCCCTGGCCGCCGGCGCCGATGCTGCTGCCGGTGATGGCACCGTTGCCGTCCACGCTGGTGATATTGATGGTGAACCCGGTGCCTTTGCTGGGCGCGAATGCGACGGTTGGGAATGTGCCAGTTTTGAAATTGGAACCGCAAACCTGAGCCGTCAGAGGCAGCGATCCAAGGACCAGCAACCCTATCACTGCTGCGATGGTGGTCCGTAATCTCAAGATCTTGCTCGTCATTTTCATATCAGCCTCTTTTTCGATTCTGCGGCTCTTGAGGAGACTTGGACTCGTCATTCGCGAATGCAGCACACCCCACCCGCTTGCATGATCGCGCACTTGGATCCGGACACGTGGCCCATTACGCCGGAGCCGACGTGACACTACTCTTCCTGTCAGTTTGGACGACGTGCCAAAACCCAAGGGGGACACGTGAAAAAATGCCACTATGCTCGTCGCGCTCCCGATGGTTGTCAATTCATCGAAATGAACTAACCAGAGCGGCTAGAAGTCGCACGGACAAGGCTCTTGTGAAACCCAGTATTGGTTAGGGTTTTATGAGATTTGCAAACATGCTATTACACCGATTTGTAAAAAGCGTTTCCTCAGCAGCGATTTCGAAACCTGACATCGGCGGAGTTGCCCACAGGAGGAACGTTCAGACCGCTCGCAAATCTGCGTCAAACGCGGCGAGCGCCAACCCAGGCTGCTAGGCTTCGAGCAGCATCTCCCCGAGGAGTTCTCGCGCCGGCACGAGGGCTATCCAGACGATTCCAGCCGCGATGCGGGATTCAGTCGAACGAATTTCGCTTCACCCTACAGAGCAATCCCTGAACTCGCTTCCACCCCCACGCGTATATCTGTCATGGAAAATTCCTCTCCGGCCCTGCTTGCGCCAGACCCGTTCCGCCAAATCGCCAGCCCAGTACACACCGTCATCCTGCTCGCAGCAGAAGGCGTGATGGCAGTCCGAACGACGATGCACGCGGACCAAATGCGTAACGCCATCGATTTGAACCGCGTTCATATGTATGAACGCACCATGCTCAGCGAATGGCTCGGCTTTGCTTTCGTGCTTTTCGGCATATGGCTTGCCGGTTCACCTGTCGCCACCGTGCTCGGAAAACGATGGAACTCTTTTGGTGACGTGCTCCGTGACATCGGGCTCGGCGTGGCATTTTCGATCATCTCGACCCTCGTGCTGTCAGTGCTTGCACCACAACAAGGCGGCGCACCCGATCGGGCGGTTCAGTTCCTGCTACCTCACGACCGCCGTGAAATGGCATTCTGGGTCGCGCTCTCCGTCTCCGCTGGGATTTGCGAGGAGGCTATTTATCGCGGTTACCTGCAGAGGCAATTCGTTGCAATAACGAAAAGTATCCCTGGTGGCATCCTGCTTTCCGGTGCAATGTTTGGATTGGTGCATTCCTATCAAGGCTTCCGCTGGGCTGTTGTCATCGGGCTGGAAGGCACCATGTTGGGCGCCATGGCCTGCTGGAGAAGTAGCGTGCGGCCCGGAATTATCGCGCACGCGGCTAAGGATTCTCTAGCACCAGTTTTAATGAGTTTGATGAAGCACTAGAAAAGAAATACGCGGGCCGTTAGAAGCTTCGTTGCGCGCGCGATCGCGAGCGCTCCACGAAAGACCGGTACGTTGGCGTAACGTCCCGTTTACACTCAAAACCCTCCCCGCCCTGCCGTGGTCGATGGGTGTAAGGCTTGTTACATCAACAAAGCGGTCATTCTTCCTTCTGTAAATCTTGTAAAACCTTCTCTGTGGGCCGCTTGGCTCATTTCGCTCCGCCCGTCACTAGTATTAATCTCGATAAAAGGGGAGCACGAATGCAGACTTTTCTGTCTTTCCAGCAGTTGGGACCTCTGGAGCAAAAAATTCTTGAGGACGTTTGGGCTCGTGGCAATGCGACCGTTCCTGAACTTCACAAAGCATCAGATCGTTATGCGTACACAACGATAATGACCACGCTCGATCGGCTATCGAGAAAAGGTCTTCTGAAGAAAGGAATGGAAGGCCGCAAGTTTAGGTATTGGCCAGTGTTTACGAAGGACGAACTGCAAAAGTTTAGCGCCGTGCAGGTGCTCCGTGAAGTTTTCACCAGAGAAAACTCGTCCTACCACTCATTGCTTTCACACGTCGTTGAGACAGTGGGCGACGAAGATCCCAAGTTGCTCGACGAATTGCAGGCTCTTATTGAGCAGAAGCGCAGAGCTCGAACCGCATAGGTGCTGTTCTCAGCAATTTGGTGATAAATCCCGTTTACACTCATTGCCGAGAGTTATTCGGTTGGTCCTTGAACACACCGAGTGCGCTCTCCCAGCGACGTTCCGAAAACACATGATTTCGGAACGGGCAAACCACTCCAGCTCGGCTCAATGAATGCAAGGGGTTGGGGCAGAGCGTTCAACAGGGTTTTTGGAACGGCCCGCTCGCCCGTGCATGGCGTTTTTGGATTGACTTCTTGCGACCGACTCGTAGCATCGAAGGAATCGGACGGAGCCTTTCGATTTTTCCAATTCCGAATGCGAATGAACTCTGTCAGGGTCACGGTATGTTCGAAAGTCCGCCCTCGGTTTTGTAAGCTCAATTCCAATACAAGCCTCCTCTCTGAGTTCACTCCAACCCAATCCGCTTCACGACACGCCCCAAAACACCGAGTATGCCAGCTTGAGGCTCGGGGATGCCGCGCTCCGCATCTGGGCCCCACGCTGGGTTCCATTTAGGCTTTCCATTCTTTATTCCGGCGAAGACCACTGCCCTTGTACGCGTCTTCTTCAGCCGTCTATGTTTTTCTTCGGCCTGCGGGAGGTCCTCATACACTTCCGTTTCGACTCGCAACCAAGTTTCGAGCGGAGGAGTGAGACCACGATCCTTCGTCACCCACACAGTCCCGCGCCGCGCGAGAACGTTCTCTCCTTCGATTCGGAGAGGACAAGGCGATGTTTGAAAGTGCCGCTCCCAGGCTTCGATGAATTGCTCAATCAGGCCTAAGTAGACCCTGTATACCGTCTCCACATCTTCGATTCGGAGTGTTTCGCCTCGCAGAGGTTCACGGCCAAAAGCAAGACGGAAGGAAGAGGACGCCGCCGACCATTGGGCGGTCAGACCGACCAAGCACTTCGCTTCAACATCTGAGCCAAGGCAGAGCTCAGCGCCCCGAGCGTAAACGGAAGTTCCTTCTACCATCGCCCTCAGCTCAGGCTCGCAGTCCGGCGCGTGCTGGAAGATGGATATGGCATCCTTGTTGTCTCTGGTCTTCGCCTTCCTCTCGAGCAGGGCCCGCGCAGCGGCCCGAGATTCTGTGGATCCAATCGAATATTCAGACACTGAAAAGTCTGTCGCGATCGGAACGCCGGCTAAGTGGCTGTTGATGACAGGGTTATCAGGCACGTTCGTCGCCGTTTCTTTTTCTGGCTGTTGCGGATGCATCGAACCACTCGGGTAGCTCCCCCTCCTTTGCGTATGTCTCCAGCTCGTCAAGGGTCATGCGCTCGAAGAGTGCGTCGAGGCTAACTGTCTCAAGGCGCTCGACCAAGTGACCGCGACTATTGATCCTCGCGTATACCCCAACGGCGGCGACCACAGCGGCGGCGTTGACTTCTACATCGCCCGAGCGCTCGATGATCCGCTCCAGAGCGGCACGGATGTTTCGACGGCGCTGGTCCATCAATCCGAAGGCGTGGGCGTGACGGTAAATCGAATCGCGACTGACTCCATAAATCTCCTTCAGACTCGACGGGCTGTTCCAGTTCACGAACGCCGCCTCGATATCGGCGCGTTGCTCATGCGCGCAGATCGTGCAGCGATTCTCATGCCGGCCGGCGCTGACAGTCTTCTCGTCAATCGCTGTTTGCTTTGTTTTGCGTTTGCGGTTCATTTTTAGACCTCGTCGGATACCATTCTCCAGTTGTGCCGCTCGTCGTTCCTAATCAACATCGTGTTTTCGTTCGTGGCTAGTTTGCTCACTACGCTCCTCCAACAATGAAAGATTCGGGATCGGCTAGGACACGGTCTACGACAGACCGGATGACGTTGATGTCGGGGAGGGAAAGCATGCTGGCTAAGCGATCTAGTTCGGCTCCCGTCCTTGCTCGGTCTGCTCGGAGGAGAAGGCTTGCGAGATCACGGCGTGTTTCTCCAACTTGGAGAACGATCTCCGTGAAGATCAGATCATTTTCATGAACGGTCTGCGTGTGGCCGAGGCGAGAACCTTCGGGACGAAAGTTGTGTTCAGAATTGTGTTCAATTGGCGCCCACAATGCCGTACCTGGCCCTTCAGTACCTTTTCTAAGTCTTTGATTTATCTTGTGCCGACGGTTTGACGCCAGCTTCCCAAGCTGGATGTCGCCGGTTCGATCCCGGTCTCCCGCTCCATTCAGTCCAAGATTCCGGTTCACCTGATTTTTCTGCCTCACATTGGCGCGCAAGTCAGATGTTTTTGTCTAGGAATGCCGCGCGATCGTTTTCTGATCGCCAACGCCGAGCTTGCGCAAGAACGTCATCATCGGACACCAATCGGTCAACCCAGATTGCAGGAGGTTGAGACCCACGAACGCGGTGAACAGGAACCAATAGGGGCTCACCCAGTGTCCGAGAGCGAGCGAGACGAGAATAAAAGCTCCAGCGATCAGGCGGAGAGAGCGTTCGACGGTCATAAGGAGTTCTCCTTGGAGAGGGTTCGAGCACCGGGGACGGCGGGTGCTGCGGCGGAGTTACGGGTGACGCGGATGGCCGGTTCCCCCGGGCCCCGAGGAACCAGCCTTCGCTTCTCTGATAAGTAGTAGAGAACGGGAACGGTCATTCGCGACAGCACGGTCGAGGCGACTTCTCCGGCCATCAACGAGAGGGCCAATCCTTGAAAGATCGGATCGAACAAAATGACGCTGGCGCCCACCACTACGGCTGCGGCCGTCAGCAGCATGGGCCGGAAACGCACCGCGCCCGCATCCACCACCGCGTCTTCCAGCGACATGCCTTGCGATCGACGGAGCTCAATGAAATCGACGAGGATGATGGAGTTGCGCACGATGATACCCGCACCGGCAATAAAGCCGATCATGGAAGTTGCTGTGAAGAAAGCGCCCATCAACGCGTGGGCGGGCAGAATGCCGACCAGGGTCAGGGGAATGGGCGCCATGATGACCAGGGGGGTAATGAACGAGCGGAACCAGCCGACGACGAGAACGTAGATCAGCACAAGCACCGCGGCGAAAGCCAGTCCAAGATCGCGAAAGACCTCGACGGTGATGTGCCATTCGCCATCCCATTTCATGGAATAACGATCGGTGCGCTCGGGCATCGAAGTGCCTTTGTATTGCTTGACCGCATAGCCTTCGGGAAGCTTGATCCGGTCGATGGCGTCGCTCATTTTCATAATCGCGTAGACGGGGCTTTCTTCGCCGCCGGCTACATCGCCGGTGACATAAACCACGGGCTGGAGATTCTTGCGGTAGACGCTGGTATCGATAGTCGTGGTGTTGAGGTCGGTGATCTCTTGCACCGCGATCTGGCCGCCCGCAGCCGTCGGCAGTTTGAGATTGCCGAGGTCCGCGATAGAGGAACGGTCCTCACGCGCCAAACGCACGTGGATGGGAATATCCTCCCGTGAGTTGGGATCGTGCAAGAGACCGGCATTCGCGCCGCTGAGTCCGATCTGCAAGGCGCGGGTTACCTCGGAGGAGGAGACGCCATGCAGGGAAGCCTTCTCCGGATCGACTCGCAGATCGTATTTTGTTTGTGCATCCTCCACATACCAGTCCACATCGACGACGCCTGGGGTTTGCTGAAAGACCTTCTTGATCTGAGCGGCCAGAGCAATCTGGCCCTTATAGTCAGGCCCGTAGACCTCGGCCACGAGCGTCTGCAGCACCGGAGGTCCGGGCGGTACTTCGGCAACTTTAATGCGTGCGCCGAATGGCTCGGCGATCTTATCGAGTTCGGGACGGAGCCGGCGCGCAATCTCGTGGCTTTGCGTTTTGCGCCGTTCGCGCGGCAAGAGATTTACCTGAATGTCAGCCTGGTTGGGTTGCGAACGCAGGAAGTAATGACGAACCAGTCCGTTGAAGTTGTAGGGTCCGGAGGTGCCTGAGTAAATCTGGTAGTTCACGACTTCCTGCTGTTTGCCTAGATGGACGCCCAGCGCCTGCGCAACCTGCGTGGTTCGTTCGAGGGGGGTTCCATCCGGCATGTCGATGATGATCTGAAACTCGCTCTTGTTGTCGAAGGGCAACATCTTGACGCGAACCCACTTCAGCGGGACGAATGCAACCGCAGCCAACAGGAGCACGAGCACGCCGCCGAGAAACATCCAGCGGCGGCGCGTGTCGAGGATCAGCGGGTTCATCATTCTCCGGTACAGGCGCGTTGTCCAACCCTCTGCTTCATGGTGCGAGGGCCCGCGATCATCGGCATATTTTCGGAGCAAGCGCAGAGCCGCCCAGGGTGATACCACAAAGGCGACAATCAGGGAAAACAGCATGGCCGCGGAAGCCCCGACGGGAATCGGGCGCATGTAAGGCCCCATCAGCCCCCGTACGAACGCCATAGGCAGGATTGCGCCGATCACGGCGAAGGTTGCCAGAATAGTCGGATTGCCGACTTCATCCACAGCTTCGGTAGCCACTTCGGCCAGAGAGCGGCCGCGACTCTCGGGCAAGCGAAAGTGGCGAACGATGTTTTCGACGACGACGATGGCATCATCGACCAGAATGCCAATGGAGAAGATGAGGGCGAAGAGGGTGACCCGGTTCAGGGTATAGCCATAGAGATAAAAAACCACCAGCGTGAGTGCCAGAGTCACCGGGACGGCCAGCAGAACCACACCGGACTCCCGCCAGCCGAGCGCGAGTGCGATGAGCAGCGTGACCGACAGGGTCGCGATCAGCAAATGTTTGAGCAGTTCGTCGGATTTATCTTTGGCGGTCTCGCCATAGTTGCGCGTGATGGTGACGTTCAAATCGTCAGGGAGTACATAGCCGCGCAGTTGATGGATTTTCTCGATAACGTTTTCCGAAATAAGGGTGGCATTGGTGCCTTTTCGCTTCGAAAGCGTGATGGTAACCGCGGGATAGCCGACGCTTGCAGAATCTGCCGTGCCCCCTCCCTGGGCAAAAAGAACGTAGTTGTCGGGTTCCGCCGGGCCGTCTTCGAGTCGCTCCGCAACATCGCGGAGATAGACAGGATGGGCGCCGTGAACCCCGACAACTACCTGTCGAAGGTCGTCGAGACTGGTGAAGAACAGGCCAGCTTCGACCTGAAACTCACGATTGCCGTACGCGAAGCTGCCGGTCTGCGCGCGACTGTTTCCGGCTTGGAGTGCTCCCATGACCGAAGCTGGCGTCAAGCCATACGCAGCGAGACGTTGGGTATCCAGCAAGACGCGAATTTGTCGAGGTTGCCCGCCAATGATTTTCGTTTCGGAGACATTGTTGAGAGGCTTGAGAGCGTTCTCGAGCTCACCGGCGACCTGGCGAAGGCGATACGCATCGTAGTGCTTGCCCCATAAGGTCAACGCCAGGATGGGCACGTCATCGATGGAGCGAGGTTTGATAATGGGTTGCGAGACGCCCGGCGGGATGCGATCGAAATTCGAGTAAAGCTTGTTGTAGGTCTGGACGATGGCGTCTTCTTCTTTGGTCCCTACGTAGAAACGCACCACCAGCATGCTCATGCCGGGATGGCTGATCGAGTAGATGTACTCAACGCCCGGAACTTCACGCAGCAACCGCTCCATGGGAAGGCTGACGCGTTGGGCCACTTCTTCCGACGAGGCGCCCGGCATTTGTACGAACACATCGAGCATGGGCACGATGATCTGCGGCTCTTCTTCGCGCGGCGTCTGCAGGATCGCGAACGCTCCCATCAGCAGAGCGCCCACGATTACCAGCGGCGTGAGCTTGGAATCAATGAAAGCGCGGGCGACCCGGCCGGCGAGGCCCAGCGCAGGAGGAGCGGCCGACGAGTTCGATTCCGCGTCTGTCGGAAGCTTTTCCCCGTTCGTCATGGCTGACCCTCAACACGTTTTCCCTCGAGATCGAAAGTCCCGGGGCTGGCGACAATTCGGTCGCCATCGGCCAAGCCGCTGAGCACCTCGATCTCTTTGCCTGCCCGCTTGCCCAGAGTGACATAGCGCAGCGAAGCAACGCGATCCTGGTTCAGCACAAAGACTCCTTGGAGTTGACCACGCTCTACGACCGCGGCTTGGGGGATCTTCAGCGATGGCTTCGTGCCGCGCGCAATCTCTGCGCGGCCAAAGAGTCCGGAGCGCAATCGCGGATCCGGCGGAAGATCAATCTTGACCGTGAAGCTGCGACTGGCCGGGTCTGCCGCAGGAACGATCTCCGATACTTTGCTTTTTAGCTCGGTATTTGGGATTGCGTCGGCGAGCACGGTCACAACTTGCCCGAGGCGCAAAAGAGGTAAATCCGTTTCATTGATGGCGGCCTCCAGCCGAAAACGGCGGACGTCCTCCACGGTGAAGATAGGCATGCCTGGCGAGGCCAAGGTTCCGGGGTCCGCTCTCTTCTCGACGACTATGCCGTCAAATGGGGCGCGGATGCGGGTGTACTCCAACGCGGAGCGCGACTGGGCCAGGCCAGCGCCAGCCTGATCTTTGTCAGCCCGCGCCATGTCGCGACGCGCGGTTGCCGTCTGCTGGCGCGCTTTGACTTCATCGAATTCCTGCGGGCTGACCGATTTTCTCTCGTACAGCGTCTGGTATCGCTCGAGAGTCGAATTGGCGAGCTTGAGATCCGAGTCGGCGGCAGTTAACTGCTGCTGAGCGGCGTGTTCCGCCGCACTCGCCCGGTCGAAGGCAGCGCGCGGCCGGCTGTCATCGATGACGGCGAGTATTTGCCCACGCTGCACGCGATCGCCTTCGCGGGCGCGAACCTCAACCAGATTGCCCATGGTCTGGCTGGCCAGCACCGCGGTTTGAACTGCGCGCACCGTTCCGACGGCTTCCAGCAGATCAAGCGCATCGGAGCGCTGAAGGGCAAGCACGGGTAGATTGTGCACGGTTTCCGGGACGTGCCCAGCCGGCGCAGCTTCCTGCGAACAGGCGGCCCAAAAAACTGCCTGGGTTAAGAGTGCAATAAGAAGCGTGGATTTCACGAGATTCATGGCATCACCACCGGAGACTGCGCATTCAGAGTTCCTCGAGCCAGTTCGAGGCTGGCGTAGCTGACGTGAAGGTTGTAGATGGATTCCCAGTAGTCCGCTTGACTGCGGCGGGCTGCCTCTTCCGCAGCGAGCAGGTCGGTGATAGTCGTCAATCCATTGGAGTAACGGTCCTGATTGATGCGCAAGCTCTCCTGCGCCTGCGCGATGACGGCGCGCGCGACTTCGACCCGCTGGCGGCTTGTGTCGAATTCGAAGTAGGCACGACGGACCTCCAAGCGCACCGCGTCGCTGGCCGCCTGCTGAAGGGCGACCGCCTTCTCCTCCAGAGCGCGCTGCCGGGATAGCTCGGCGCGTTTCGCGCCGCCGTCAAACACATCAAGTTTCATTTCGAGTCCGCCCACCCAGCTGTTTCCGCCTCCACCCGCGAGAAAGGTGGGATTGTCGAGCTCCCATCCGGCAAAAGCATTCAGTTGCGGTCCGAAGCCTGACTTGGCAATCGCGACACTCTCGCGCTGAGCCGCAACTTGCGAGGCAACGCGCTTCAGGTCGGGGCGCCCGGCGAGTGCCTGCTTCTCGACTTCGCCTAATTCCGGGACCGAAAACGAGTGCTCGGCCAGTGCATCCGTCGCTTGCCAAGCAGCGTCAGCAGTAACGCCGAGCGCAAGGTTCAATTGCGTTTCGGCAATTTTGAGATTGTTTCGCGCCTGAATCAGATCCTCCTGGCGCGCTGCGCTGCGGACTTTGGCGGTGAGCAGATCGGACTTAACGGCTAAGCCGGTGTCGAAGCGGTTTTGGCTTTGCTCAAGGATGGAATCCGCGGTCTTCTGTGCCTGTTCGGCCACGTCCTTACGCTTCGCAGCAAGCAAGGCCGCGTAATAAGAGCCGATGACCCGAAATACGATCTCCTGTTCGGTTCGGTTTAGTTGCCGCGCATCAGCGTCGTGCATCTCTTTGGCACGGCGAATGCCGTGCCAACTGGCGAAGGAGTCAAACAGGTTCCAGGCTCCTCCAAAACGCGTGGCGAAGTTGCCGAAAGGAAGAGGAGTATTGAGTTGATTCAGCGCGAAGTCAGCGGTTGTGAAACGTTGTTGCCGCAACTCGCTGCCGAAGACATAAACAGGGTCATTCCCACGCGTGGCCGTTTCGGAAAAGCTCAGATGCGGAAGCAGTGTGGAACGAGCCGCTTTCACGTCGGCGGTCGAGGCCCGCGCTTCAGCCAAGGCGGCCTTGCGCAAAGGATTCTTTTCCAAGGCAATCGTCACGGCCTGCTGCAGGGTGAGCGGCGCTTCTGGCTGTGCGAGTGCGGCGAGAGCGAACGCCAAAGTACACGCCAAACCCGCCACAATTCGCGCATGCGGCTTCAACGTTCGACTCCTGCAACCTGCGCGGGCTGTAGCCAGGACGTTTTGTCTTCCACGATCTCAAACGTGGTGTGAAAAGCGGCGCTTTTTTGCAGCATGGCGCCGACGGAGCAGTACTTTTCCTCCGAGAGCCGGATGGCTTCCTTCAGGGCGGCCTCGTCAACCTCGCTGCCGGTGACGATGTGATGAATGCGAATGGAGGTGAAGACTTGCGGCGGGCGTTCGGCCTGGTCTGCTTCCACCCGCACCTCGTAGCCGGTCACTTTCTGGTGATATTTCTGCCGGAGCACGGTGATGACATCGAATGCAGTGCAGCCTGCGAGCCCCACCGCGACCATTTCGATCGGTTTGGGCCCAGTTCCTCCGGCCGCGTCGTCCAGGAGCAGGTGATGGCCGCTCCCGGTTTGGCCCACGAACTGGCGCTGCTGCTTAAGCGGTTGGGTTATCTGGACTTGGGCGGAAATCATGCTGCCTCCTGTCGGTCTCATCGACCACAACGCGAATAAATGCAGTTGCCAGGAGTTTGTTACAAGAAAAAGAAAGAAATCAGTGACGGCTGAGACAGGTCTTAGGCTTTCGCGCGAAGGGCATCGGCGGCCTGTCGGTAACTTTGGGTCAAATCCTTACGAAGCCTGGCCGCCTTGCGCGGAGCGGGAAGGCCAGCCGGAGCCTTGCGGCACTGGTCGATGGTGGCTTCCAGGGTGGCAATGAAGACTTTGCAGGGGCTGCAGCCTGCCAAATGCTGCTCGAGTTCAGCGCACAGCGAGTCATCGAGTTGCGCGTCGAGGTAGTTTGAGAGTTCGGCGAACATCGCCTTGCAGCTTTTGGGCCGTAGCGGTTCAGGCGCGGTGCTTGAGCGTTTGCGCCTCCCATGCGGAGGCAGGGCCCAGGTTTTCATGAGTTCCTTCCGCACGAAAAGGCGTGCCCTATGCAAACGCACCCGGATGTTTACCGGCCGCAGGCCGGTGATCTCGGCTACCTCTTCGTCGGTCAACCCCTCCATGTCGCGGAGCACCAGCACAATCCGATATTGCGGCGGCAATCTCTGAATGGCATCGCGCAATCGACTCGCCTGCTCGCTTCGAATGGCGAACATTTCTGGATTGATGCCCCCGTCTCCGCCGAGGTGTTCCAGTTCGTCGCGGTCGGGCCTCAGCGCATCGAGAGAAAGTTCCTGTGCGGGAGCGAACTTGCCCTTTCGGCGCGACATCAAGCAGCGCGTTTTGGCCACCTTGTAGAGCCACACCAGCAACGCTCGCGGGCTTTCAAACTTGGGTAACTGTGGCACCGACTTCGCCAGAACCTCCTGCATCGTGTCTTCGGCATCTTCCCGATGGCCGCAGACCTTCATGCTGAAGGAAAAGATGGTGTTCTGGAGCAAAGCCAGAGCTCTTTCCAGGGCCTGATCGTCGCCCTGGTGCATGAGGGCGACCGCCTGTTCGATCTCAGAACGCATCCCAATCAATTTAGCATCAATGGTTTTGCACTGTCGCCGGCCAGGTCCGCAACTGATTGCTCAGTGCAGGCAGAAAGAGTTGTGGCCTCAATGGTAAGAGCTGCGCTGGGTTGAAGTGTCCGTTGCATTCATCTCGTAATGCGATATACTTAGATCTAGATCGGCGCGCTTCATTCAATCCCCATGCGTTGGAGGGAGCCCATGCCACGCTTCGTCATGCCGGTGCTCGTCCTTTGCCTGATGAGCATTTCCCAGGTGTTTGGCCAGAATTCTTCAACCGCCGTTTGTAACTTCGATTCGAACTCTCAACTAGCTGTGGAATACGTGCCCATGGCCGCTACGTCGAGCAGGCCACTGTTCGGACATGAGATCCCTTACAACAAAGTCTGGGCTCCGGGCGGGAAGCCCATGACGATGTTCGTGAATCACCCCGTTAACGTCGGTGGGCGAGAGCTACCGATTGGGGCGTATACGATGTTCGTCATTCCGGCTGAGAACAAGTGGACCCTGATCATCTCGCGCGCCACGGACATGTCGGGGAAGTATGACCAGCAGCGGGACTTCGTACGCGTCCCCATGGATACGGGTGAGCTGCCCAGCGCTGAATCGACATTCAGCGTTTACTTTGCACATTCTGGTCCGAACCAGTGCACAATGCGCTTGGACCTCGATCGAACGCGAGCCTGGGTAGATTTCGAAAAGTAGGATCGCCCCTCGGGTTGAGATCGGACCTATGCAGCTCTAGCGCGGATTCGCCTGCAAGAGATCGCGTGCGTAAGTTCGGGTCAGGTCCGAGAGCTGGGTATCGCCCGCGAGCTGTCTTACGGTTGGTGCGATGGCGCGGAACTCAGTCAAAACTCCTCCGTCGGTTTGCACGGCCCGCTTCAGAGCTGGTCCCAGTTCCGCCGGGTTCGACGCCCGTAAGCGCGCCACGCGACGGCCAAGTTGAACCGTCGCTGCCATCCTTTGGAAGAGGGTTACGAGCGCTTGAATCGTGGGATTGGAGGAACTCGCGAAGCTTATGGAGTGGACGTCCGAGCCTTCGGCAAACTGCAACGTCATCGAGGCCGATGCGGTCGGCGTGGCGGCGCTAAGCCCGAAGCTACGGCGAAAAAAGCGGGCGCGGGCAGCTAAATCGAAAATGCGGCTGCGCGTCGCCTGTGAAGCCACAAACTCGAGTAAGTAGGGATCGCCGGTGCTCTGCTCGGAATCTGCCTGCGCCCGATACGTGGTGTTTCCCATAGAACTGACCGTAATCGAGTAATACGGAGGATGCGCGTCCCACTTGCTATAGGTGAACGTGACGGTCGCAACGCGTGGTGAAGTGCTCGAACCACCGAATGGAGGCAGGGTCTCTTGTGCCTGCGCCAATCCGAGGAGGCTTAGGAAGACCAGACCTGCGCCGATCCAAGACGCCGGCTTGCCCCGCCGGGGCGAATCCGCGACCCTATCCTTGTACACCGCGTCCATCCCGGTTCTCCGATGCAGAGATTCGATCTATCAGTCTTCCCGCGCGGCTAACTTATCTCTGCTGCGCGGTCTGGCTTGATGGCGTTGTTTGTGCCGCCGCGCTCTTGTCGACCTCCTGGCCCGAGGAGTTCATGGCGGTTACATTGGCTTGCTTCATAGCCTTCACTGAGGGGGCGCTGGCCGAAGTAGCCGGCTGCCTTATGTTGTTGCCCACTTCATCCGGCATCGAGAGAACAGGGCGTCCGACCCGGGCTGCGAGCGCGGTTGCGCGCGATTTCGGGTACACGAACTCGTGCCCGTAGCGATCACCCGGATAAAACCACGCTTCAATTGCCTCGGGCTGTGAACTGGCGCGCTCCTCAAAACTGACGACGGGCTTGCCCGTGGAATGCTCGCGATAATCGGGTACCGTAAGGATGTTCGCCATCACACGCGTGCGATTGGTGTTCCAGATCACGCAGATGTTGCGATCGGAATCGTCATTCAAGAGGGAAAACCAATAGGTTCCTGCAGGCAGTACCATGCCCGGAACTTCGACGGGAGCACTGAAAGTCACTTTGGTCGCCTGGTCCCATACGCCGGCATGGGCGCTTGGCACGCTAACAGCGAAGAATAAAATCAACGAGCAGGCAACGGCGAGGAGAAAGTAAAAGCGGGGGGTATTCACGGCGGCCTCCTGTGTGACTGGCCGGCGGACAACCATTACCGGGTTAGATGGAGAGTTGTCCTCGACAAGTTGTCAAAGCGAGGAGCTACGTGACTTTCATTGGAAGGGTCAGGTTTTTGCCTAGCGAAGCGGGCGTTACAGAAGAGTTCTGCGCCGAGGGCTGTTTCGCGGCGGGGAGTCACGCCTGCGATCGCATGGTATCGTTCGTCATCGGGCAACGTGGCGGTTTCAAGTCTTACGACGTCCGGATGAGCAATCGACCGCCGAGTCTTTTTCGTGGTCTGTGATATCTCAAGCTGAAGATTGTGTGATGCCTATCCTTCGGCATGAAGCCTGTTCATAGCTATGCGCTCGGACCCTGAGATCGATCGCTTTCGCAGTGGCGTAGAGAAATATGCTGCCTTCCTCGAGACAGTTGAGGGCCGGTTGCGTTTCGATCTGACTCTGGCCAATCTTCTTGAATTTCTAGCCCAACCTGCAGACTTACAGATCCTTGATCTGGGATGCGGGACGGGTGGTATGGCAATCCGCCTGGCGCAGATGGGACATCAGGTGACACTCTTGGATTCTTCGGAGCCCATGCTCGAATTTGCGGAGGATGCCTCGCAGCAAGCCGGTGTCCGCGAGAAGCTTCAAATCAAGCACGGCGACGCGAGCGAAGTGAGCCGCTTGTTGCCCGGCCAACTGTTCGACGTGATTCTTTGTCACAATGTTCTGGAGTATGTGGAAGATCCAGGTGCCATCCTGGGGAGGGCCGGTGGGGCCTTGCGGGATGGATCGAGTGTGATCTCGGTCCTGGTCCGCAGCCGGGTCGGCGACGTGTTGAAGGCGGCCCTTCGAGAAGGTGATCTAGAAGGTGCGGAGCAGAATCTCACTGCGGCGTGGGGATATGAGTCGCTCTATGGCGGCAGGGTTCGCTTGTTTGGGAAACAGGACGTGCGGGACATGCTGGCCGCCGCGTCATTAGAAACGAGTTCGGAGCGAGGAGTACGAGTGATCTCGGATTACCTCCCGCCAAAGGTCGCACGCGAGCAGGAGTACCAGCGCATCTTTGCCTTGGAACGGAAGCTCGGCGCAAAACCAGAGCTTGCCGCCATCGCCCGTTACACGCATTGCATCGTGCGTCGAGGCGGCGTGGCTCGAGAGGGGATAGCGTGAGCGACGTCGAAACGAAAGCTTCCACGTCTCGCGCGATCATGCCACCAGTTGGTATCTCGTTAGGACTTGGGCTCACCAACGAGTGCAATCTTACCTGCTCCTTCTGTTACCGCGATCCCACGCGCACTGATCGCCTCACGTTGGAGCAAGTGCAATCGGTCATGGAATCCCTCCCCGTTCGCTCGGTGAACCTGGGTACGGGTGAGAACGGGATGCATCCTGACTTCAGGGCGATCCTTGACTACCTGCGAACGAAGCCGGTCAAACTGACCATTACTTCGAATGGCCACAGTGTTGCGGTCTTGCCAGACAACGATCTGCGCGCTTTTCACGACATCGAATTCTCGCTCGACTACCCGAACGAAGCCGAACAGGATGCGCAGCGCGGGGCGGGTAACTGGTCGCTGATCCATCGGCAGGCGGAGCGCTGCGTCCAGCAGGGCGTTCCTGTCACTGTTGTGGCCGTCATGATGAAGTCGAATTACTTGCGCCTGCCGGAGGTGGCGCGAGCCGCGAAGAGGTTTGGTGCGCCGCTGCGAGTGAATGTTTACCAATCCGTGCAGTCAGATCTTTACGCGCTGACTTACAACGAGTATTGGCAGGGTTTTCGGCAGTTATTTGCAGAAACCGACGTGATTGCGATTGGGGAGCCTTTGGTGCGAGCGATGGCCGGCTTGCCGCCGCTCCCGAGAGGGTGCGGGGTTAGCACCGTGAGGGTGACGCCCCGCGCTACCACGCAGCCATGCGTCTACTGGGCTGGGCCGGGGGAGCCTTTGGGACAGCTTATTTCCGAAGGCCTCGAAGTCTTAAAGACCCGGCCCTTCGAGCAGGCCCGAACGTTACCCGAAGGCTGCCTACCCTGCGAATTTCGAGCCTCGTGTCATGGCGGATGCGCCGGACGACGGCGCCTACAGGGCGCGCTTGGTCAGCCCGATTATTACTGTCCCATTATCCGAGGCGAGCGCCAGACACTCGAAATCCGCATGGCCGCGAATCGCGATCTGCCGAAATTCGGTAGTTCGTGCACAACCGTCGTCATCGCACGCTAGCCTGTCCACTCCGCACGACCCCACGTCCGTCGTTGAGATCGGCAGCGCTATCTACTGTGCCTTGATCCAGTTGTCGGAGCCCGACACTCTCACGGCTAAATTTGTGATGGAGATGTGGAGCGGCTTTCCGTCGGCGGTTCCCCGGTGATCGGTTGAAAAGAGCAATCCGGCCGCCTTCTTGTAAGCCACCCAGGTCGCCGTGACCAAGGTCGGCTTCTTGTCACCGCCACGGTGGTATACGAACTCCTCAACGCGCTTGTCCTGGCCGACGAACAATTCCCATGTATCGCCGGGAGTGAATCCGCCGGCTTCAGCCGGATACTTCACGACGACTTTCTCCGCTGTTCCTTTGCCAAGCGGCAGTTTTTGCATCCCTTCATCGGTCACCGTGGCGCTCTTATCCCAATAGGCATGGAGAGGGAAAAGAAGCCAGTAATTGTCGTTCACGAATGACGGTTCGACCACTTCCTTGACGTTGGCCGGTGCACTGTTCAACTCAGACCGGACGTAGCTCACCTTCACCGGTTTGCCGTCTTTGTCGGTCCCCTCAAAGGTCACTTTGCCGGTCTTCGGCTCCCATTCCCACACATGGGAGGCTTTGAAGAGACCTGTGATCTCCCCATTCCAGGTGTAGCGAATACCCTCAACATTTCCGAAAGAATCGAGCCCGTACGTTTTCGCAATCTCTTCGAGAATCGGCGGGCGGCTTTGTGCCCAGGAACTTCCTGCAAGGACCAAGACCCCAACAGCGAGAAAAACTACGAATCCACGACGCCAGTCTTGCATAGGGGTGCTCCACGGATAGATTTGGAAATGCCGCTGTTTTGATGAGGGGGGCGCAGGCCGGGATTCTCGACTTCTTCCAGCTTGCCTGTTTTACAAAGCGGAGTGGGGCTTGCCGTGGGGCCCGGTCCGGCGGAGGCGCCGAGAGAGAAGAATTGCCATCGCCCCAGCCACGGCACCGTACTCAATCGTCATGACCCAGGTGGGCAGAATCCACAGGTGCCCTGTGGCACGTAAATGCCACACGTAGTAAGTCGGAAAGATGCTGATCGTCCAGATGACGATTGGTATGGTCCGAATCGAACGCAGGAATGGCAGAAACCAGAGTAAGTACCAGGGATATACAACCGGTGCGCAAAACAAGGCTGCCGCCATGGGCCAGGCGAAGCCATCCGGAATAGGTTCTTGCGCTCTTTGCCTCATCCATACTGCGGTCAGGAGGCCGGCGAGCAGTGCCATGGCAGCCAGAAGCTTTGGGTCTGCCAGTTGATCCAGAGCGGCGAACAGAGGGCCGTTGAACCGAAAACTGTGGACGTAGGTGCCGATCGAGCCTGTCACGATGTGACCATGGTCAAGAAACGGCAGGTAGAGAAGTGCGACGGTCAGCCCCGCAAGAGCGGCATCACGCAATCGTATGCGTTTCCAGTATAGAGGCATTAAAACGATGGGCAGAAGTTTTACCGCGATTGCAAGCCCGAAGGCGACGGCGGCGGGTGTGCGCCAGCCTCTCACCAGAGCCGTAGCTGACATAAGCAGGAGGAGCGCGCCCAATATATCCACGTGCCCACTCCCTGCAACCTCAATCGCGAGCAGAGGATGCCAGGCGTAGGCGAGAACCCAATGTTCCGCCTGTCCCGTTAAACGCAGCAGGATAAAGAGCACGAACACAATCGCGAGATCGCAAAGCACGAATGCGAGTTTCATGGTGAAGATTGATTCGTGAATCGTGGTGATGGCACGAAAGAAGAGCTCCGCTCCTGGGGGATAGGGGCTGGGGAGGTTGCCGTTGTTCAGCGTGTGGGTTTCGGCGGTGTGCAATACGGCCGCGGCTGGGGCATCCGGAATGATGATGTACGGGTTGTATCCCAGGCGCTGCAGGCGGCCATCCCAAACGTATCGATGAATGTCGTCATCGGGTCCCGGAGGCAATCGCAAAAAAACAGCATGCCAGCACGCGGCAATCGCCAAGCCGAACACCAGAACGTTCGTGGGGAGCCGAGTTACGAGAAAGAACTCCCGAATTGCCAGCAGATAAAAAAGGCCGGCGATCCCGAGCGGGATCAAGAATGAGGGCGATCCCCTGGCACTGAAGCTGTGCGAACAGACGAACAGCGCCCCGAAGAGGATGGTCCCGATGCCATACAGCCGTTGCGATGGCGTTAGTTTCACGGCTCACCGATGCGTTGACGCAAATGCTCGACAGTCGTCTTCCAATCACTGAACCAAGCCGCCGTCTGCGGCGCTTTCTGCGGGGCGAACCTCAATTCGTGCTCGAGTCTTAGCAAATCTTCGGCGACGTCGATGTCATAAAAAGGCTCGGTAAAACCGGTTGAAAGCCTGAGGGATTCTGCCTTGGAGAGCAATCGATCAAGGGCGCTGCTGGTGCCAAGCCCATCAGTTTCGAACAGGGTCGGGTGCGGCCGCTTCGCACCCACCAGGTAGTAACCGCCGTCGTTGGTTGGTCCGATCACGAGGTCACGGCGGGTGAGGATCTCGAACGCACTCATGAGAACAGAAGCGGATAGGTGCGGGCTGTCGCTGTTGAAGGCGATTACTTCTCGCTCGCTGTCCGCAGTGAAGTGACGGAAGACTGAGTTGAGTCCTGCTGCCAAGCCTACGCCAGTCTGTGCCACGATCCTTATGCGACTGCCCAAGAGTTCGACCAGTTCCTCCTCATCGGAGGAGCGGCACATCGCCGCGACTTCTACGCCGCTCAACGACGTTGCCAGCCTTACCGTGTCTTCTAACAGGCAGCGGTACAAGGCGATGACGGCTTCGCCCGGCAAACTCTGATTCAGCCGCGTCTTGACCACGCCGGGCCTTGGGGCTTTCGCCATAATCACGAGTGTTCGCTTCGAGGGAACGTTACGGCCGGGAGTGGGTTTGAGGGAGTTCATGCAGATGGCGATGCATCGGGATTCAGATAACCGCACCGCTGATGGCTTTGCGCCGGCGGACATAATAGCTCACGATCCGGCTTAGAATGAACCATCCGGCCCCGATCGTTCCTTTTACCGTGCCACTTATTTTCGATTTTCCGATGCGCGGGTAATAACTGACGGGAACCTCCACGATGCGATATCCCGCTAACGCGCCTTTCAGAATCATTTCAACCGCCCATCCGTAGGTTGGTTCTCGAAGCGAGAGAGCGGACAATACTTCAGCACGAGCGGCTCGAAATGGTCCAAGGTCGGTGATCTTAACTCCGTACAAAACTCGTATCAGCCCGGCGGAAAGATGATTCCCGAAAGCTTGGTGCCAGGGGAGGGCGTCGGGATTACGTTTGCCGCTGAGCCTTGAACCGATCGTGATGTCCGCGCGCCCCTCGATGAGCGGAGCCAGCAAGATCGGAAGCTCCGAAGGGCGGTCACTGTAGTCGCCGTCAAGAAAAACAACCAGATCCGGATGCCGGGTGTTCGCGAGGCCGGTCAAGCAAGCTCGGCCATATCCGCGCCGGGGCTCGCTAACGACGCGAACTCCCATGTTCCGGGCGATGTCGGAAGTGCCATCAGTGGAGTTGCTATCCACGACGATCACTTCTGTGACCAGGCCTACGGGAAGATCAGAGAGAACGCGACCGATCGCCGCAGCTTCATTGTGAGTAGGAATGACCACCGAAATGCGCACGATTTCTCGTCACCACCAGGGGGATGACGGGTTTCGCCGCGCCAGCATTGCGTCCACGCCCCAAGTGCGCCCGGCACGACCGATTGCCAGTCCCAGGGAGGCCAGCACCGGAACCAGTAATTCCCATATCCAAGATGTACCCCACTCGGAAACCCACAAGCTGCCCAAGAAAAGGAATGCCACGGTCGCTGCCGGCCGGGTGAAAAGGCCAATCACAAGGAGAATTCCCAGCGTGATTTCAGTCAACCCTTGCATCGGGGCAGCCATCGATGCGTGGCTCGCGGCCTGCGCCATGATCGCCTTCCAAACTCCCGGAGCGTGACTCGCTTTGAGGTAGTAGTTGATCAGCCCGGAGTAGCCGGCCGCCGTGTAGAGGCCTTTTCCGAGGTTCTCGAAAAATACCCATACGAACATTGCGCCGATCGTGACACGCACCAGCGCGAGGCCATTCTGTGCATAGGCTTGCCGTTCGAGACTGGCGGCTGCACCTTGTGCTTTTATTGCGCTCGTTGTCATCGCGACCTCTTCGCCTCAAACTCCGCACAACTGAGGGCACAATCTAACCGCCCGTTCAGCCGGTTGCCACATGAGATGCACCGCGTTGGCGCAAGATGCAAGCAAATGTGCATTCACAGATCTGGATCGAGCGGCTCAACACGCGATGCCAACCGAATAAATCAAGCACCTTCTTTGCGACTGCGCGAAGTGACAGCTAGCCGGGCACTCTCCGATGTAGCCGGAGGAGCGACGGAATTCCGCTTTCTCAGTTCGGTAGGCAAAGAGACCTGTTTCGGCGCCGATCTCATCCCGTCCACGCGCTGCAGCAGCAGTCGAGCTGCGGTCGCTCCGAGTTGATAACCCGGTTGATATACCGACGTCAGGGCAGGGTCCGTGAAGTTTGTGAACTCAAGACTGTCGAATCCCGCGATCGAGACATCATCGGGACAACGCAGGCCGAGTTCGCGCACAGCCTGAAGCAGGCCGAAGGCAATCAGGTCGTTGCACGCAAAGATTGCCGTCGGGCGAGGAAGCATCCGCATCAGGCGAAGAGCGGCCTGATAGCCGCTGGCCGAATCAAAGCGCGCTTCCTGCACGAATTCAGGATCGATTTCAATTCCGGCCTCGCCCAGAGCACGCGTGAATCCCTTTAAGCGCTCCTCGGCATTGGTTAAGTTCAAAGGGCCGGTGATGACTCCCAAGCGGCGGTGCCCGACTTCGAGCAAGTGTCGGGTTGCCAAATAGGCCCCCTCTTCATTGGCTACGAGAACGGAATCGCCCTTCCATCCTTCTGGAACGCGATCGATGCAGACCACGGGGACCGATGCCGTTGTGTAAGCTCTCAAATGACCAGCGATATCAGCGCCAGCCGCAGGAATAATGAGCAGTCCTGCGATGTGGTAGGAGCGCAACTCACGAACGTAAGACGCCTCCTTCAAGGGATCGTTGTCGGCGTTGCACAAAATCAGACGAAAAGATCGCTTGTAAGCGACGTCCTCGACACCTCGGACTACACCCGGGAAAAATGGATTCGTGATGTCGGGAATGACCATCCCCAGCATGTTCGTGCGCTGCTTGCGCAAGCCCTGAGCGAGCGCGCTGGGCTGGTAACCGAGGCTCTGCACGGCCTCGAGTACGCGCTCGCGGAGTTGCGGGCGCACCTTCGCGGTATCGTTGATGACATGAGAAACGGTTCCAATGGAAACGCGTGCCCGCTCCGCTATTTCACGCATCGTGACCGGTCGACTCATCGCACACCTGAGATAGAGAGGGTGCGATGGACCGCGCAGGACGAAGCGCTTTGCGCCACCATCTGAGAGTGGACCACTCTGGAGTCTGTCACCACGATGCCTTACTGAACGCAGCACTATAGAGAGATTCGAGTCCAATGTCCATAAGGGCTTGATCCAAAGACTTGCGGTATGGAGATTCCGATGAGGGTTAGCTTAGGCGCCATACTCGGCAGACCCCATGAGGTAATATCGAAGAGGAGCAGGGAATAAGTGACTCGATGCCGTCCGGCTTGTTACTTACGACGCCATCAGAGGCCGATTCGTGGTCGTCGATTGGAAGGTGAGGGCAGACGTTGGCCGAGATTCAGGTGGAATGCGACGCGTTGTTATTCGATCTCGATGGGGTGCTGATCGATTCCACCCCCGCGGTTGCGCGGGTCTGGTCGCGATGGGCGATTGAGCGCGGTTTCAATCCCGATGAAGTTGTTCGGCGCGCCCACGGCCGGCCGAGTCTGGCAACTGTTCGCGACCTGTTACCTCACGCCGACCATGAAGTTGAGAACCGAGAGGTCGAACGCCGGGAAATCGAAGACCTCGAAGGTGTCCTGCCTCTGCCCGGTTCGGTCGAACTGTTGACGGCGCTGCCACCTTACTGCTGGACCATTGTCACCTCTTGCACTCGGGCGCTGGCCGAGGTTCGCCTGCGTGCTGCGGGTTTGCCAATGCCGAAGCGCTTTATTACCTCGACCGACATCGTCCACGGCAAGCCGCATCCGGAGCCATATCTAAAGGCAACCAGCATTCTGGAAGTTGCCCCAGATAAATGTGTCGTGGTGGAGGATGCGCCGGCCGGGATTAGAGCTGGAAAAGCTGCCGGCGCGCGTGTTCTCGCATTCCCAACCACATCGCCAGACGATGAACTACGCGCCGCAGGAGCGAATTGGATTGCTCGCAATTGCGCTGCAATTCGTATGCTTGAGACTCGAAAGCAATCGCCCCACCTGGTTATGGCGCTGGCTGCCACGGAAATCAGCTAAGTACCTCTCTGTTCAAAAACTGAGACACGCGATCGGTAGGATCGCTTTCTTGTCCGCTTTGCGAATTTGTAGAAGTTTCTTTCCTACGAGGGCATCGCTCCAGAACGTAAACTTCGCCTCTTGCAAGGTGTGGAAACACTCCCTGGAATAGCGAATTTCAAAACTTTTTCTCGTGAGGACTTTTCTTCGCAGTTCGAGACAAAAAAGTCGATCGAACAGATTTTTTTCCTTCCGTCGCCGGGTACAGAAGGTAGAATCCCCGCATCGTAGTATCGGGCTCGGGTAGACGCTTGGGGACATGAAAACTCTGATTGAACGGGCGCGCACCGACTTGTGTTCTCGGGCGAAGTTCGGTGCCCTCGTAGCAGACTCGCAAAATAGGTCGCTCCGCTCCCTCTCGCTTCGGAGCCTTGATTCGCAGTGCTCCGCACCTTACGTTTTGAGGTTGGTTGTTCCCACCGAAGTCGTTTCCCGCACTCGATTCGAGCTGTATTTTCAGGTCGAAAGACCGACAGGGACTTTCGTGAAGCCCCGCCGGAGTCGAAGCGAAGGATGAGGGAGCCGGAGTCGATCGCCGAAGAGCCGCAGCTGTCAACGGACTTCGAGGGAAGCATTACGCTGGGAAGGGAATCTTCCTGGACCGACACTCACCTCGTGCGCGCCTGCCTTGCGGGAAATCAGAGAGCCTGGGCGGCATTGATTGACCGTTATAAACGGCTCATTTATTCAATCCCGATCAAGTATGGCGCCAGCCCGGAAGACGCGGCAGACATTTTTCAGGCCGTGTGCCTCGAGCTCTTCTCCGAACTTGGGAATCTGCGCAAGACAGAGTCGTTAAAGTCCTGGCTGATCACCGTGACTTCCCACCAAGCCTACCAGTGGAAGCGTCGACGCAGACCCAGTGTTGAACTTGATGGGCCCGAGGAAGATCAGGCCGCCATGGAGATCGCTGCCCGCCAGATACTCGCTCCCGAACAACTGGAGGAGATTGAACGCGAGCAGATGCTGCGAGAGGCAATTGCGAAGCTCAATTCGCGATGTGCTCGCATGATCCACCTGCTCTTTTATTCGAATCCGCCTTTACCCTATGCCGAGATCGCCAAACGATTGGGGCTGGCGACTGGCTCGATCGGTTTTATCCGGGGGCGTTGCCTGCGGCGATTGCAGAAGATCCTGACCGAGATGGGCTTCTAGCTGGGCACCTGGAGAAGCACAAGGGCCGCCGCCATCAGCCCACCACTAGAAAAAGAAAAACTTTTAACAGAATCCAGACTGGATTGGTTAGTTCGCGGATGCTTGCGCGGTGAGCCGGGATTCCGGCCTCACCATCGCATTCTTCGATCGCGCCTCACCCTTCGACTTGCGGATTCTTGTCGCTTTCTGTTTGCTCGGCAGCATCAGGCCGCAACAACGGAAAGAGAATCACGTCGCGGATGGTGTGCGAGTCGGTCAGCAGCATTGCCAGCCGGTCGACGCCTACGCCGCAGCCGCCGGCGGGGGGCATGCCATAGGAAAGTGCACGGATGTAATCGGCATCCATCTGGTGTGCCTCGTCGTCGCCTCGTTCACGCTCCTTCAGTTGGGCTTCGAACCGCTGGCGCTGATCCTCGGGATCATTGAGTTCACTGAATCCGTTGGCGATTTCCATCTGCCCGGCGTACACCTCAAAGCGCTCAGTCCAGTCCGGCTCATCAGGTTTCTGCTTGGAGAGCGGTGACACCGCGGTCGGGAATTCATAAATAATGGTTGGCTGCAGCAGCTTCTCTTCGGCAACCGATTCGAAGAGGGTCGCGATGGTCTTTCCAGTCGGCTCATTCGGATCGTAAGCCATGTGCGCATGAGCTCGGTTGAAGCGAGCGACTAACTCCTTCACCGCGTCATGGGTTGCGAAGTCCGATGGTTGCGGTTTCTCGCCGGCGGTGCCAGGCCAGAATTCGCGAATTGCCTCGCGCATCGTCATGCGTCGCCAATTCGAGGCCTCCCAGTCGATCTTACCCTCGCCCCACTTGCTCTTGGTCGTGCCATTGACGTCGAGTGCCGCCTGCGTGATCAGGTTCTGCGTGAGATCCATGATGCCGCGATAATCCGTGTACGCCTGGTAGAACTCGAGCATGGTGAACTCAGGGTTCCAGCGCCAGCCGAGTCCTTCATTCCGAAAATTGCGATTGATCTCGTAAACGCGATCAAGTCCGCCGACCGTGAGTCTCTTCAGGTAAAGCTCCGGCGCGATTCGCAGATACAGATCCATGTCGAGCGTGTTGTGATGCGTCTTGAACGGACGTGCCACGGCACCGCCCGCAATCGGGTGCATCATCGGCGTCTCGACTTCAATGAATCCCTGTGCGTCCATGGAACGCCGCAACGACTGGACCAGTTTGCTGCGTTTCAGGAATACTTCGCGCACATCCGGGTTCATCACCAGATCGACATAACGCCGCCGATAACGCAGTTCCACATCGGTGAGTCCATGCCATTTCTCTGGCAGAGGCAGAAGATCCTTGGCGAGAAAGGTCATCTCTTCCACATGGACCGTAAGTTCCCCCGTTCTTGTCCGGAACAGATATCCGCGAACGCCGATGTGATCGCCCAGGTCGAATAACTTGAAAAGCTCAAAACCCTTGTCACCGACCGCATCTTTCTTGATGTATACCTGCAATTTTTGTCCACCTTGTTGCAGATGGGCAAAAGCCGCTTTTCCCATCAACCGCAGCGCCATGATGCGTCCCGCGACGCGAACCTCGACGCGATGGCCTTCGAGTTCCTCCGCTGTCTTCGCGGAAAACTCGCTGAGGATCTGTGGAACGGTATAGGTGAACTCAAAGCGGCTGGGGTAGGCGCGCTGGCCGAGGGTCTCAATCTGCTGCAGCTTTTGCCGGCGTAATTCGTAGATGTTTTCGTCGAGAGCCAAGGGTTCCTTTTTCGTGTGTGCGAGCGTTGGCCCGCTCACCAGAGTGCATTTGATGCCAGGCTACCCGTACGGGGCGGCCCTCGGTACGGCAAACTTTGATTATAAAGCCCGCCTTTCGGCAGGCCGCAGAACAACGCTAGCAGCTTTGACAATCGACTGCGTCACAGCGCTATGTGATGCATATTCCTTGCTGCCGCCCGCCAACGGCGCTACTATGCCTGTTCACCCGTTGCCATCGAGCGTTACCCGTGAACTAGCAGCGTCCGGGAAGGAGAGCGATGCCGCAAAACTACGTGCCTGTGTTCCTGTTCGTGGCGGTGGTGGGCGCGCTGATCCCGATCACTCTGCTGTTGGCGAAAATTGTTCGGCCCAGTAGTCCGAACAAAGTCAAATTAATGCCGTACGAGTGCGGGATTGATCCTATCGACCAGGCTCGCGGACGCTACACCGTCCGCTATTACATCATCGCAATTCTTTTCGTGGTCTTTGACGTGGAGACCATCTTCCTGTTTCCCTGGGCCGTAAAGTTCAAGGCACTGGGCATGTTCGGCCTGATCGAGATGCTCATCTTCCTGGGGATTCTGATTGTGGGCTACATCTGGATCTGGCAGAAGGGCGCATTGGAATGGGTGTAGCGCTCGGTACTCTAGCAAGTACCGCATGTGATCCAGATCACTTGCTGCTGTGATCTCATGCCGTTGACGCTAAAAGTGAACGGCTGTTAAAAAAAGGCGAACGCGCGAATCCGGTGAACCCAGCGCCTCGCCGCGCAAATCGACGATGCCCGAAGACCCCAAATCGTCCGAGGCCCCCAATCCGGCTCCTTCCGGCGAGGCAAAACCTGCTGCTCCGCCTGCGAAGCCCGCTTCTGCCAAGCCTGCCGGTCCCGTGCCAATTCCGTGGGATTCTCCGCTGAGCGCTCGCCTCAAAGAACAGTTTGGTTCCGGGATCGAGCCGTTTTCTTACCTGGGACAAAATTACTTCCAAAGCGAGGCTACGCTGGTTCCCCAGCTGCTTCATTTGCTGCACGATGAGGGGCAGTTCGACTATTGCGTCGACATCACGGCCGTGCACTACCCGAAGCGCGAACGCGCTTTTGATCTGTTGTGGATCCTGTACTCCTTTTCAAGAAACGAGCGCGTGCGCGTCAAAGCGCAATTCGCGGACGGCGCGATGGTCCCTTCGGTGGTCCTGTTGTGGCCCACGGCCAACTGGTTGGAGAGGGAGGTCTTCGATATGTTCGGCATCCATTTCGAGGGACACCCCGACCTCAAGCGCATCCTGCTACCAGATGGCTGGAAGGGCTATCCTCTGCGCAAAGATTACGGCATCTATCAACAAGATCAGGAATGGGTGCAGATCAACCTCGGGATTGAAAGCGGCCAATGAACGACTGGAGAACGACCGATTCAAATGCCAGTGGCCCCGTCCAAACCCAGCCGGAACAAAAAACTTTTCTTGATGCCAGTGAACTGGTTATCAACATGGGACCGCAGCATCCGGCGACCCACGGTGTGCTGCGCGTCATTCTTAAGCTCGACGGCGAAAAGGTTCTCGGTCTTGAGTGCGTCATCGGCTATCTCCACCGCGGCGTAGAAAAAATTGCCGAAAATCGCACTTACGCGATGTTCAACCCGTACGTCGACCGCATGGATTACGTGGCGGCAGTCTCAAACGGCCTGGGCTATTGCGAAGCCGTTGAGAAATTGTTAAATACCGAGGCTCCGCCCCGGGCTAAGTACATTCGGGTCATTCTGACGGAGCTGAACCGAATCGCCAGCCATCAGCTCTGGCTGGGAACGCATGCGCTTGACATCGGCGCGATGACGCCGCTGTTTTATACGTTTCGTGATCGTGAAGAGATCCTCAAAATTTTCGAAAAATACTGCGGCGCTCGTCTGACCACGCACGCTTTCCGCATTGGCGGCTGCCAATACGAGACATATGCTGGCTTCGAGGATGACGTTCGCAATTTCCTCAACTTCTTCGCTCCCAAGATCAACGAATACGAAGAGCTGCTTACGACCAACCGCATCTGGGTGCGGCGCACAAAAAACGTCGGAGTGATTTCCGGCAAGGACTGCATTGCGCTTGGCGTAACTGGACCTGTGTTGCGCGCCAGCGGTGTGAAATGGGACCTTCGTAAGGCTCAACCCTACGCAGCTTACAAAGAATTCGACTTCGACATTCCCGTGGGCGAGAACGGCGACACGTATGACCGATATCTCGTACGCATGCAGGAGATGCGGCAGTCGATGCGGATCATCCGCCAGGCGGTCGATGGCCTGCCCGAAGGCCCGATCATGGCGAAAATTCCGAAGGTCTTGAAGCCGCCGGCCGGCGAGATCTACCACTCGATCGAGGCGCCAAAGGGCGAGCTGGGATACTTCATCGTGAGCGATGGCTCGACGCAGCCCTACCGCCTGCGCGTGCGGCCGCCCTCGTTTGTGAATCTGCAGGCGCTCGACGTGATGTGCCGCGGTCAATTGGTGGCCGATGTCGTCGCCGTGATCGGCACGCTGGATATCGTTCTTGGCGAGGTAGATCGCTGATGCTCAGCTACATTACCTCCTACCTCGACAAGAACGTCCAGATGACGCCTGGCCAGGCCGGCAATCTTTTCTGGGCGCTGGTGTACATCCTGCTGGTGTTCGGCGGTGTCTCGCTGGTGGTTGTCTGCATGAACTGGCTGGAGCGCAAGATTCTGGCTCACATGCAGATCCGGCTTGGGCCCATGCGCGTCGGCCCGCACGGTTTGTTGCAACCCATTGCCGATGCTCTCAAGCTGATTCTTAAGGAAGACATTATTCCTGCAGGCGCCGACAAAGTCGTGTTCTGGATTGCTCCGCTGATTATTTTGCTGGCGGTGTTCAGTGTCTACTGCGTAGTGCCCTTCGGTCCGACCCACGCCATCACCGATATGAATATCGGCATTCTCTTCATGCTCGGGGTGTCGTCGCTTGGGGTCCTCGGTATTGTGATGGCGGGCTGGGCGTCCAACTCGCACTACCCGCTAATCGGTGCCCTGCGCTCCAGTGCGCAGATGGTTTCGTACGAAGTCGCGATGGGGCTCGCCGTTGTCTCCGCCGTGCTGATGACCAGCCTGAATTCGACTGGCACCGGAACTCTCAGCATGATTGGCATTGTCCAAGCTCAGAACGCTCAGCGTGTCTGGTTCATCTTCAAATTTTTCCCGCTTGGGCTCATTGCCTTCGTGGTGTTCGCGATCGCCATGATTGCTGAAACCAATCGCGCGCCCTTTGACCTGCCGGAAGCCGAGTCCGAGCTGACAGCCGGCTTCCACACCGAATACAGTGGGCTGCGGTGGTCTCTATTTATGCTCGGCGAGTACGCCGCGATGGTTGCGGTTTCATCCATTGCGGTCGCGCTTTGGCTCGGCGGCTGGATGCGTCCGTTCCCGAATTTCCTGCACGGGGCCGCGTGGGACCTGGCTTTCTCCCTCTTTCCGGCGCTCACTTTTTTCGGGATTGCAGGATTAACTTTCTACAGCACCGCTCGGATGCCAAAGCACGCGTATTTCCGGCTGCAGACTTTGGGTCTCGGCGTGTTCGGCGCAGCGTTCGCCCTGATCGGTTTGCTTCTCCTGTTGCCGCCCGTCTTCACACGCGTGCAAGACATCTACTGGTTCGTGGCTAAGATCGCCGTCTTCATGTATCTCTTCATCTGGTATCGGGCGACCTTTCCGCGTTACCGTTTCGACCAGTTGATGAAAGTGGGCTGGAAAGTCCTTTTGCCGATCGGCCTCGGAGTGCTGATTCTGACCGCGATCGTGGGGGTGCGCGTATGACTGTTCTCCCCTTGGCCTTGCTTCTGAATATCGCGCCGTCTGAGATGCAGCCGGTCGCGACGCCCTTCTTCTTTTATATGTTGTCCGGGCTCATGATCCTCGGCGGCATCGTGGTGATCACGCGCAAGAACCCCGTGCACTCAGCCCTCGCGCTCATCGTCACGCTGCTGGGTCAGGCCGGTCTTTACTTAATGCTTTACGCGCCCTTCGTCGCCGGCGTTCAGATCATTCTGTATGTCGGCGGCATCATGGTGCTCTTTCTGTTCGTGATCATGCTCGTGAACTTGGAGCGCACCGCGCAAGAACGCCCGTTCAACAAGCAGTGGGTGGTTGGCATTACGGCTGCCGCGGCGCTCGGGGTTATGTTTGTAGTGATTTACGCGAAAGGCCGCGCGCTGTTTCCCGAGCCTGTCATCTCGCTGCCCGAGGTCGAAAACACTCAGCGCATTGGCACCATGCTGTACGGAAATTACATGTTCGCGTTCGAGATTGCGTCGTTGTTGTTGTTGGTCGCCATTATCGGTGCGGTGGTGATGGCGAAGAAGAGAATTTGAGAAGAGCGGCTGCTAGCTACTAGCTCCTAGCCACTAGCTAAAGGCTAAGAGCTAAGAGCTAAGAGCTAAGAGCCAGGAGCCAGAAGCCAGGAGCCAGAAGCTGTGTTACCCATCACCACACTTCATTACCTCGTCGTTGCCGCCGCGCTCTTTGTCCTGGGCGTGATCGGCGTACTTACGCGCCGCAACGTCGTGATCGTGCTGATGTCGATTGAATTGATTCTGAACGCCGTGAACCTGAACCTGGTCGCCTTCTCGCGGATTTGGGGGTTGCACGGCCAGGTCTTCGCAATTTTCGTGATCACCGATGCTGCGGCCGAAGCCGCCGTTGGACTTGGCATCCTGATCGCCTTCTTCCGCAATAAGGAGACGGTGAACATTGATGAAGTGGACTTGCTGAAATGGTAGAAGAACGGTCAATGGCAATTTGCATTTGGCATTTTGCCAGCCGGGGTTCTTGCCGAGGCCATCGCGACTTCAAACGGCCAAATGCTAATGGCCAAATGCCAAATGCCAAATGCTACCGCGCAATCCTCGAGACGAAATTCAACTGGCTGAATGCTGAGTGCTGAATGTTTTTTCTCAACCATCTCGAACTGATCCTGCTCCTGCCCGCCTTCGGCGCCGCGATGATGTTTTTCTTCGGCCGTCGCCTCGAAAAACGCACGGTGAGCGCGGTCTGTGTTGGCGTCATCGTCCTGGCTTTCCTCATGGCCTGCGGCTCGGTCTGGCAATACACACACGTGTACGTTAGCGGCCAGCCTTTCGAGAAAATTGTCTACACCTGGCTCGGCACCGATACTGGGCATCTTACCTACACCGCCGCCGACGGCCGCTCGATCCCCTTCAACGCGCAAGTCGGCTTCCTGCTCGATCCTCTCAACTGCATCTGGCTGCTCTTCGTAACCGGCGTGGGCATGCTCATCCACATCTACTCCGTCGGATACATGGCCCACGAGCACGGTTATTACCGTTTCTTCGGCTATCTGAATCTCTTCATGTTTTCGATGCTCACCCTCATCCTCGCCAACAATTACGCTCTGCTGTTTGTTGGCTGGGAGGGAGTCGGGCTCTGTTCGTATCTTCTGATCGGTTTCTATTTCCATCGCAAGTCGGCCAGCGATGCCGCCAACAAGGCATTCATCGTGAACCGCATCGGCGACGCCGGGTTTCTGCTCGGCATGTTCACGATCGCCTGGTACCTCGGTTCGTTTCAGTTCACGGCCGTCACGAACGTCGCACGCAGCGGCCGGTTCGCCATCGGCGATCCGATCCTCACCGCCGCCGCTCTTCTTCTATTTGTCGGAGCCTGCGGCAAGTCCGCACAGCTTCCGCTGTACATCTGGCTGCCCGACGCGATGGAAGGTCCTACCCCGGTTTCCGCGCTGATCCACGCCGCTACCATGGTCACCGCCGGTGTCTACATGGTGGCGCGCTCGAATGCAATCTTTGTTCTGGCGCCGACGGCGATGAAGACCGTCGCCATCGTCGGTGCGCTTACCGCTATCTTTGCCGCTTCGATCGGCCTCGTGCAGAACGACATCAAGCGCGTGCTCGCCTACTCGACTGTTTCGCAGTTGGGCTACATGTTCCTCGCGCTTGGCGTAGGCGCGTTTGCCGCGGGCGTGTTCCACGTTTTCACGCACGCATTCTTCAAAGCGTTGCTCTTCCTCGGGGCAGGTTCTGTCATCCACGCCATGAGCGGCGAGCAGGACATGAAGCACATGGGCGACCTGGCACGGCGCACGCCGATCACGCACGCCACCATGTTCATCGCGGCGCTGGCCATCGCAGGCATCCCCGGCTTTGCCGGCTTCTTCTCCAAAGACGCCATTCTGTGGGAGACCTGGGCTTCAGAAGGCGGAGCATATCGCGCGCTCTGGTTTGTCGGCGTCTTCACCGCGGTCATGACCGCGTTTTACATGTTCCGGCTCATGTACCTGACCTTCCACGGCGAGCCCCGTATGAGCCACGAGGTCGAGCACCACATTCATGAATCACCGAAGTCGATGACAATGCCTTTGGTCATCTTGGCGTTCTTTTCGATCTTCGCCGGATGGCTCAGCTGGCCGCATAGTCTTGGCGGGAGCGACCGGTTCATGAAGTTTTTGGAGCCCGTCTTTGCGCGCGAAGCGGTGGTCCTGCAGGAGCAAGGGAAGGCCACACAAGTCGCCGCCGGTGCGAAAGAAGAAGAGCACACCAGCTCAACCGAATACTTGTTGATGGGCCTGTCCGTGGCGGCAGCCTTTACCGGTCTCGGCCTCGCCTGGCGCTTCTATCGCCACGCCGGCAAAGATTATCGCGAGCCGATCGAAGTGGCCGCCCCGCCGCTCTATACCGTGCTGTACCACAAGTGGTATGTGGACGAAGCGTATGACTACGTTTTTACCGGGCGCCGCAAGATCGATGGTCTCCGGCTTGGCGTGATGGGCCTCGGCGACGCTTCGGCATGGCTCGATGTTCACATCATCGATGGCAGCGTCAACACCGCTGGTTGGCTGACTCGCGCCGTCGGAACGCTCTCCAAGTGGTGGGATTCCTGGATCATCGACGGCATCGGCGTCAATGGCCCAGCCATCACCGCCCGCCTCATTGGACGTGGCGTTCGCTTCCTGCAATGGGGCCTGGTGCAGTGGTACGCGCTCGTCATGGTCGTTGGATTGGTTGGCTTTGTTTATTACTACGCGTGGAAGTAGCGCCGCCGCGAAGCGGCTGCGCGCTTCGAGTTTGCGCCGACAACGGAAAAGCCGTGGAAGAGCGGCCATTTTAGGGCCGCGACGCTGCGACAAGGAAAAGGGGGGCTTTAGCCCTGCGATTTTGAGAGATTCAAGCTAGGAGCTAGCAGCTAAGAGCTAGAAGCTGCCTTTATGCAAACTCACATCTTATCCATCATCCTCTTCACGCCGCTCGTCGGCGCGTTCTTGCTCCTGTTCGTTCCCAAAGAGAACAAAGACGCGATCCGTTGGCTCGCGAACATTTTCGCCTTCGCCGGCTTCGTGATTTCGCTTCCGCTGGTGTCGATGTTCTGGGCGCAGCGCTTCGAACCCGGTTTCAAGTTCATTGAGGGTGCGCCCGCTAACTGGATCCCCACCATCGGCGCCGGCTATTACCTCGGCATCGACGGCATCTCCTTCCTGCTGATCATGCTTACCACGCTGCTCGGCTGGATCTCGATCCTCTCTTCATGGTCCGCCATCGAGAATCGCGTCAAGGAGTATTACGTCTGGTTCTTGATCCTGCAGACCGGCATGCTAGGCGTCTTTATGGCGCTTGATTTCTTCCTCTTCTTCGTCTTCTGGGAAGCCATGCTCGTTCCCATGTACCTGCTGATTGGCATCTGGGGAGGCCCGCGCAAACTCTACGCCGCCATCAAGTTCTTTCTCTACACGCTCGCCGGTTCCGTGCTCATGTTGCTCGGCATCCTTTTCCTCTACTATCACCATCACGCCACGACTGGTGTTTACACCTTCAGCATTCCCGCGCTCTACGAGACGGCGCCCCACATTTACTTCGATCCGCAATACGGCCCGACCTTCGCAACATTGCTGTTCTTGAGCTTCTTCTTCGCTTTCGCTATCAAAGTTCCGATGTTCCCCTTCCACACCTGGCTGCCCGATGCGCACGTGGAGGCACCTACCGCGGGCTCGGTAATTTTGGCGGGCGTCCTGCTGAAGATGGGAACTTACGGCTTCATTCGCTTCTCGCTGCCGTTCTTCCCAGCGGTGGTTTCCAGTCCGAAGGTGCGTTCTTGGATGATTGCGCTCTCGCTGATCGGCATCGTCTACGGCGCGCTGGTTTCGCTCATGCAGAAAGACATGAAGAAGCTCGTGGCCTATTCGTCGGTCAGCCACCTCGGCTTCTGCACGCTCGGCATCTTCACGCTCACCACGCTCGGCCTCAGCGGCTCGGTGCTACAGCAGATCAATCACGGCATCTCGACCGGCGCGCTCTTCCTGATCGTCGGCATTCTCTATGAACGCCGCCACACGCGCGAAATCGCCGAATATGGCGGCATATCGAACGTCATGCCGCTCTACGCGACCATCACCATGATCATGTTCCTTTCGTCGATGGGCCTGCCGCTGCTGAACGGCTTTGTCGGAGAGTTCACCATCCTGATGGGAACGTACACCGCGAACTGGCGCTGGGCGGCGATCGCGGTCCTTGGCGTCATACTGGCCGCGGCTTACTTGCTCTGGCTGTATCAGCGCGTGTTCTTCGGCCCCGTCACCAATCCAAAGAACGAAAAGCTGCGCGACCTCACCCCGCGCGAAGTGCTGACGTTCGTCCCGCTGATTATTCTGGCCTTCTGGATCGGCCTCTACCCCAAACCGTTTCTGCAGATCCTCGAGGGCCCAACCGCCCAGATTGCGCGCGATGTGCAGCAGAAAGCTAAAAATCCTGAAGTGGCTGCGAATGCGCCCGCAGCAATCAGCGCCAGCACGATCGAGCCGGCCGACGCTTCGAAAGGGAAGAACTAAGTGGGCGCCGTCACCCAATACTTTCAGCCGGGCGATTATGTGCTCGCATTGCCGTTTCTGCTGCTTACGCTCTTTGCAATCGGCATCTTGCTTATCGATCTGATGCTGCCCGCCGAATTGAAGTGGCTTAACGCTGCGCTTGCGTTGGCCGGAGTGCTGTTTGCGGGTGTAGGCGTGGTACAGATCCAGCGCTCCATCCAGCAGGCTGGCAATGGAATGGGCCGGGTGGGGTTCATGAATCTGGTCATCGTGGACCGCATCTCGATTTACTTTTTCTACCTCTTTCTTGCGGGCACGGCCGTCGCCATCCTGATGTCCGTAAAGTATCTCGAAATCGAGCGCGAGAGCCACGGCGAATATTACGCGCTCATGCTCTTTTCAGTGGTTGGCATGATGTGCATGGCAGCCGGTTTCGATATCGTGCTCATCTTCATCGGCCTCGAGTTGATGGCCATCTCCACTTACGTGCTTGTGGGATTTCTCAGGCGGGATCGCCGCTCGAACGAGGCTGCCCTGAAATATTTCCTGCTCGGGGCATTCTCTTCAGGCATTTTTGCCTACGGCTTGTCTCTGTTCTATGGCGTAACCGGTAGTACGAATCTGCTTGAAATAGCGCGCCGCATTGCTCCACGCGTCATGGCGACACCTGGGCACGCGGATCCGATCCTGGTCGTCGCCCTGCTGACCACGGCGGTTGGCCTCTTCTTCAAGATTGCCGCCATCCCGTTTCATCAATGGGCGCCGGATGCCTATGAAGGCGCGCCCTCCAGCATTACGGGCTTCATGTCGGTTGCGGTGAAAGCGGCGGCCTGGGCGATGTTCTTCCGCATTGCGCTGATCATGTGGATCCCGCTGCGACCCATTTATGTCCCTCTGCTGGCCTTCGTTTCGGTTGCGACGATGACTGGGGCCAATCTTGCCGCGCTCACACAGAACAACCTGAAGCGCCTGTTAGCGTACTCCTCCATCGCGCACGTCGGGTACATGCTGCTTGGCTTGATCGCAGGCACCAGCACGAGCCTGAATCCCGACGGCGTCAAAGGCATCCTGCTTTATCTGCTCGTCTACACCTTCATGAACCTGGGCGCGTTCGCCGTCATTACCTCGCTCGCCTCGCGCAAGCTTGCGGGAGACGAGATCGACGACATCGCTGGTCTGTACTTCCGGCGCCCGTTTGAAGCGATCCTGATGCTGATCTTCCTGCTCTCGCTCGCCGGCATCCCGCCGCTCGCCGGCTTCTGGGGTAAGTACTTTATCTTCCTCAGCCTGGTTTCGACCGGCCATTACGCGCTCGCCGCTACCGCCGTGCTTTACACCGTCTTCGGCCTCTACTACTACCTGCGCATTGCGAACGCCATGTTCGTTCGCCAGCCAGTCGAAGATGCTCCGCTCCCGGTCAGCCTTGGTATGCGAGTCGCGCTTGGTATCTCTGCCTTGGCCACCGTCGTGATCGGCATCTATCCCAATCCCTTCATCGAGCTGGTGAACTGGTCGCTCGGGTTGAGCAATGTTCATCCCCTCACCAGCCTTTTGCGCTAACAAGGCACCGCGCTACAATCCCGTCGATGCCTGACGACCAGAAGCCCAAACCCTCGAACTCCATGGTGAACGTTGCCCGCTATACCGAGATAGGGTTCGTGATCCCGGCCTGCGTCATCGTGGGTTATTTCCTGGGAAAAATCGGTGATGAATATCTGCACAAAACTTGGTTGTATCTAGTTGGCCTGATCTTCGGTGCGGTCGTTGGCTTCGTGCAGATGATCCGGATGGCGTCCTCCGCTTTCAAGGACAAGTCGTGACGCCGGGTTCGATGCCCGATACAACGCCCGAGCCTGACCCTCCCGCGCCGACGGATCGCAGCCGTTCCATGGCCGACCTTGAACCTGATCCGAAAGAAGAAGGTTTCTACGCAGCAGCGCTCAACCGCATTCTGTATGCCTTGGGGATCCTCACCCTTGCGGTATCGCCTTTGGCGTTCTGGCGATACGGTGTTGGAGCCTCCATCGGATTTGCGGTCGGGGGCGCCGTCTCCTGGTTGAACTTTCGCTCGCTTGTCGCGGGGGTGCGTGGGCTCGCGGATCGCATTGTGAACCAGCAAAGTAGAGAGAGTGGGTCCATCGTCGTTTCCCGCTTTCTCCTGCGTTATCTGTTGGTTGGCGCGATCGCCTATGGTATATTGAAAAGTTCGCCGATCGCCTTCCGCGGGTTCCTGTGGGGGCTGACATTGCCGGTAGCGGCGATGTTAATCGAGGCTGCATATGAGGGTTTTGTAGCTTTTCGGCGGTAAAAGTATAGGGGCTCCGAACTGGATTGCTCCCGTTGGTTCTCAGCTTCCGAATTTCTTCATCATGGAACAGTTGGCCTTCACGCAATTTCTAAATCGTCTGTTTGGTGCGCCCTTGCTCGCCCTGCTGAACGCGATCGGAGTGCACCCCAAGCATCCCGAAGCGCCCATCACGAATTCGTTTTCGATGGAAATCGTTGTGGCGCTGCTGCTAATCGCGTTCTTCGGACTGGTGCGGATGCGCCTCTCCGTCGATCGCCCCGGTGGATTGCAGCATGTGATGGAAGCGATCGAAGGCTTCGTCGGAAACATGGCTCAGGAGGTCATTGGGCACGGCTATCAGCGGTATGTGCCCTATCTGGTGATTCTCGGCATGTTCATCCTGACGTGTAATGTGCTCGGCTTGATTCCTGGCTTCGAATCGCCAACCGCGGTGCCGGTCGTCCCGCTCGGGTGCGCGATCGTCACGTGGATTTACTACCACATTCAGGGCATTCGCGAGCAGGGGCCAAAAGGTTATCTTGCTCACTTCATCGGGCCGCAGGACAAAGACATCCCGCTGGTCGTGAGGATCGGCTTGCCGGTTCTGATGTTCCCTGTGGAAGTGGTCAGCCACACGGCGCGCATCCTTTCGCTCACCGTCCGTCTCACCGCAAACATGTTTGCCGGCGAGATGGTCACCCTGGTGTTCTTTTCGCTGATCCCGCTCCTCTTGCCTTTGCCGTTTGAAGCGCTGCACGTTTTCGTCGCCCTGATCCAGACTTACATCTTTGTACTGTTGGCATGCGTGTACCTGGGAGAGGCAACTGCGCACGAACACTGAGACGATTTGTCATTTGGTGATTTGATAATTTGCAAATTTGGAAGGCACGAGAAGTAGGAGCGGGTTTTAAATTACCAAATTACAAATTCGTCAGCTTCGAGTCCTGCGCTGCCGTCGCAGCTTAGGATTGGTGGCTGTCCACCAAGGCCCGCAGCGTGAGGGCGTCGACTCTCCCAAGAGGATGGCGTCAACCACCCACTGTCGGTCAAATGTTTCGACTTGAGGAGAAACTCCATGCGTAAGCTCGTTCTATTCATGCTCGTGCTGGTTGCCCTGTCGGTGTTCACCATGCCGGCATTCGCCCAGCAGCCCGGTGACGCCGGCCATCCGACCAACTGGGTAGCGATCGCGTCCGGCTTCCCGATGGCCATCGCCGTCGCGCTCGCTGCGCTCGGCCAGGGCCGTGTGGCCTCGGCGGCCTGTGAATCCCTGGCCCGAAATCCTGCCGCGCGTCCCGGAATCCAGCTCTCTCTGATTCTTGGCCTGGCCTTCATCGAATCGCTCGTGCTGTTCACCCTTGTGATTGTGTTCGTGAAAGTTGTCTAAAGGTCTGGAGTCTCCAGGCTCGCGGTTTTGAGGTCTTAAGTTCAGGCCGCGGCGGAGATTGCATCAGCCCGCGAAATGCAATGCCGAACATAAGAAAGCCTCCGGTCCGTCCGGAGGCTTTTGATTTACGCCATTCCCCTCGAGATTGTTTTAATTCTTCAATTGTGCTGAGCTGAAAGCCTGATCGCCAGCCCTACGGCTGCACTTTCCGCTTTCCATCCCATTCCTGCGCCTTGCCTTCGGGAGCCCGGTCGACAGCCTCAATCAGCACCCGCCGCAGACGGTAGCGGCTCTCCAGGTCGGTGTTGACAATTTCAAAACCCACTTCATTTGCTCGCGCGCGGCGCAGCAGCACCTGGGCGCGGATATGCCGCACCCCCAACGAAATGTCGAGGTTTGCCTCAGAGCCTATGCGCAGATTGTCTTCCTTGGTGCCCATCCCGCCGCCAAGGCTCAGTTCGCGGATGGCGATGGTGGACTTACCCCACGAACTGCTCAGCGTGCCGGTCAGGGACTTCGGCACTACGATGCGCTCATAGCGACGCTGCCGTACCCATGGGCAAGCCGGGGCGGAATCCAGGGCCGCAATTGCCAATTCTCCGGGCTCGAGGCCGCTATCGGAAAGGATCTGGCTGCCATACCGCGGATCGATCTTGGCCAGCGCTTGTGCCGCCGCAATCCGGATTTCGCGATGATGCAACCACTTCCACATTTTCTTGGCTTCCAGCAACTCGCGCAGTACGGAAGTTGCCTCAGCATCGCGCAGACGGCCGAGCGACTCGATGGCCTTTAACTGCAGAAACTGCGAGCGGCCTTCGGTTTCACCAGCCTTCGCCATCACGATCAGCGGTCCCGTGGCGCTGCGGTCGCCGCTCATGCCGATTTCATCCACGGCCTGTGGAATCACCAGCGGATCAAGGATTTCAAGCAATTCCAGTAAGGTGCGCCCGCGATCGAGCGCAGCACCATAGGCGATCTGCCTTACGACTATATCGTGATAGAAGCGGTTGAATTCGGGCAACCGTGCGGGCAGCAATTCAAGCAGGGAACCAACATCCAACCGGCTCAGGAGTCCGACCACTGACGCCGCTTGCCGCGGTTGGCCCATTCGCAGGATTTCGCGCATCTGGACGGCCGCATTCTTGCCCAACTCCTCCACCAGCACGATCATGCGATCGCATTCTTCGCGCCGCATACAGCGGAAAAACCGCTCCGCAAAATGGTCAATCGTGGTCGGCGAAGTGCGACGCAAAACATCCATCAGTTCAGGAGACACCGTGTCCCCGCGCAAGGCCTCTTCCAGAAACTCAGGCAGACGGTTTTCCACGCCAATGCGCGGACGAAGGTCATTGGCGAGCACCGGCCGCGCCTTCGTAATTTCATCCATGGCTTTACAGACTTCGGCCACGGCTCTGTAGTTCTTGTGCGTGCTCGCTTCCTGGCTGAGGCGCACAAACGCCGCACTCATCATCGACTGAAGTTCAGCATCTTCTTCTTTAACGATCTGCTCGCCGACGCGAGCAATCGAAACCCCCAGAACGTCGCCACCCGCGGCTGAATAGAGGTCAGCCAGTTGGCTGATGCCGGTGGCCACTTTGCGTCGCGGTTCGGCGTCGCGGGCATCAAGGGCTCCTACGTAGTTCTTCAGAATCGCGGAGATCGTGTCGCGATCGTTGCGTTCCAGCAGCGCTTCCACGAACTGCCGGATATTGCGGGGCGGCACGCACGCCGCTTCATTGGAAAGCAGCACGCTCTTCTTGCCGGCTTCGGGAACTTCCGCCCAGAACATGCGGTCCAGGATGTCGGCATGAGACTCGACCAGCATCCCGGCCTTGGTCATCTTGTCTTCTTGAATCTTCAGAATGTTGCGCAGCGTATCCATCTGCCGGCTCATGTGCTCGAGCATCTGGTGCACGGCGTTTACCTTGACCTCGCCCTTCTGGTAGCGCTCCAGGGCGAAGCGGATGGCCATATGCTCGGCTGCCTTCATCAGCAGTGGGCTGTCCTGTTCCGCCTGCTTGCCGACGTTGGCCGAGAGTGTCTCCAGCAACTGCTGCAGGTTCAGACGGGTGTTCGGATCCGCCTGGCCCAATTCGGCCTGGAGTTGCTCCGGCTTGAAGTTCGGGTCGTTGTTGGCTTCGCCAAACCGGGTCAGCAGGCGAATTGCCTGCACCACTTCCTCTTCCTGGAGAGGAACAACCTTGCCATCCCACGTACCAACGCCGGTCCCCGTGCCTCCTCCGCCACCCTGCACACGCACGGTGGGCACGCTTCCAATCGGCGCTCCGCCGGCCTCGCCGGGCGTACCGGCGCCTTCGGCTGCCGCAATCAATTGCAAGAGCTTTTGAGGATCATTCAACCACTGCTTGAACTCCGGCCCCAGCGTTTGTGCGGCAATCTGGGCGGCAACGCTGATTTCACCCGTTGCCGGATCCGCCGCCACAAACTTCACCTCATTGATCTTGATGGTGCTGCCCTTGGCTTCACCCAGGGTCTCGCGGATCTGCTTGGCGACATCCTGCGCCTTAGATCCGCCTACGGCGAACGCACGCACCAGGCGCGCAAAATCCTCGACGGTGACCTGGCTGGAAAAATTGATGCTGGCCAGCCCGGCCGTGGTCAGCAGTTGCGCGAAGCTGCGCTCCGCCTGGCCCGATTCGAGAGGAATGCCGTCGAGCAGAAGCTTGTTGTCCGAGACGCCTAACAGGAAACCGCCGTCCCCGCTCTTGGGGAGCGCCTGCTGTAACTCATTCCATGCGGTCTCAAACTGTGCTTCTGTCCGCTTGTGTTCGAAGCCATACATCCGCACGTATTTCACGAGGATGTTCAGGCTATGAACAAAGGCGCCGGCTGACGCGCTGCGGCCCGCTTGCGATGTGCCCGCTGTTGAGATAATGGACTCCCCGTTGCCCGAGATTCCCTTAGAGCGTAATGCGAAAAGGTAAGGGGAGCCATATTACGGAGGTAACGGTGCTTCGAGGGCTTAAAAGCTGCGTAAAATGCGGTTTCCCGAGTTGCTGCCCCGTCTTGCGGTGCAATGGTAATCAAGGCAAACCTGTAGCCTAATTCGCGGAGTGTTCGATCATGCCTTTGGCTGATTTCCGATACATCAACCGGTTTCGCGTGCCCTATTGCGATGTTGATTTGCTGCAACATGTCAATCATGCCTCATACATCGTCTGGGCTGAGACTGCCCGGTGCGGGTACTTTGTGGACGTATTGAAAGAATCGATCACCGGAAACCGAGGCATGATCCTCGCGCATTTGGAATTCGACTATGAGCAGCCGCTCGACTTCGGTGACCAAGTGTCGATCGGGTGCCGCATTTCGAGGTTAGGAGGGAAGTCGTTTGAATTCTTCTATGAGATCTGGAGTGATACGCGTCGGCTTCGGGCTGCGCGTGGCCTCTCGACCATGGTCGCTTACGATTATGAAGGAAAACAATCGATCGGAATTCCGGAGCGGTGGGTGGAAATAGTGGCCGGTTACGAGCTGATACCACCTGCGCGATAGCTCGACGCGTGGACTTCCGACCTTCAGTTTTAAAATTCAGGGAATCAGCTACAAGCTCGATCCGAAGGCCAGCAAGCGGCCATCGCAATCTTTCACAACAAACTCTCGACATCGCCAGGGCATGTTGCCCAGACCTCGCGTGAACTCGATGCCTTTGGCGAAGTACTCGGCATAAAGCGCGTCTGCATCGTCGATGTGAAGGTAGGCGTCCAGCAGTTCGTCGTCGTATTTATCAGGATTCGCGGTGGGCGGGGCTGCACAGCGAAAGTGAATCGCATGCTGGTCGCGAGCTACGATGGCGTATACGGGGGGATCCTGCCATGTCCCCAGGCAGTCAAAACCTAGCTTGTCTTTGTAGTACGCGAGCGTGCCAGGAATGTCGGGGGTGAAGAACAAAGGGACGATCTGACGGATCATGCGGCAGTGTACCTTACCTCAGTTCCGCCAGACGAACTCACGTGCGTTCTCCTAATTCTTTACAGCGAACATTCGCCGCGAAACAACGTGGTTGTTTTGCCTCCAACCCAAACCCCTTCCGCGTCTTGGTTGATGAAGATACGCCCCGAACACCCCAGGCGAGTTCCCTGCGATGCCGTGTACGGCGCCTTGGCACGGCCGGAACCCAACAACCACTGCGCCACCGAAGCGTTCAAGCTGCCCGTCACCGGATCTTCGCGGAGGTTTCCATTCTGATCGGTAAAGAAAGCACGCAGTTCAAAGGCTGCCGGTCCTCCCGCCGGATACGGCCCCACCACGCCGATATCGACGCGTCGCGGCTGGTCAAGCGCCGGATTCAAACCCAGCACTTCGTCGGCCGAAGCAAGCAGTACAGCAATCCAGCCGGGACCATTGTCCGCCCATTGCGCATCGATAATCTTAGAGCGCTCCACCCGCAGGGTGCGCGCGACTTCCGCGAGCTTGCCTTCCTCCACAGATCCGCTGCGCAGAAGCGGCGGGGCCGCGAAGGCCAGTGTCCCGTCGATGCGACGCAGCCGGATCAGACCTGCGCCGCATTCCTGCACGATTTCTTCCGGGCGATGCGATTTTCCGCCGGCGGCCAGCCACGCGTGGCAGGTGCCCAGCGTTGGGTGCCCGGCAAACGGCAACTCGCGATCGGGTGTGAAGATACGCACGTGGTAATCAGCCTCCGAATTCGAAGGCGGCACCAGAAACGTACTTTCCGACAGATTGAGCCAGCGTGTAATCTGCAGCATGTTTTCGCTAGAGAGCGCGTCGGCCCCGAACACCACGGCTAACCCGTTACCGCTGAGCGGTTGATCGTGGAAAACATCAACAATCTGGAATGGGCGCTTCACCTTAGTCCTCTCCGGAGCTTGTAAAGTGCGATGACGATTCGATGTCTCCCGACGATTCCGCGATGCGCTGAAAATTAGTTTGCCCTCCGTCGGTACCTCTCTGAACCCGGCTGTTTTGTTATGCGCGGCTCTTTTCAATCCACCCCGTCCGCGAGAGAATAGGCATCACGGAGAGCCCGACAGACCCTTTGGCTTCGCAACCTGTTTCCCCACTTCCGAAGAAGCCGCAGCCGCCCTCGGGCTTCGGTTACTGGATGATGCGCGTCCTCGAAGAATGCGACCGCGCCAGTGACGGCTTTGCGGCCGATCCAGTTCACGATCTCCGCGTCGCTTTGCGCCGATGCCGCTCCATGGCCGATGGGCTCCGGGCAGTCGATCCGGACCCGGCCTGGAAACAGATGAAAAGGGCTGGCAAACGTCTCTTTAGCAGCCTTGGCGAGCTGCGCGACGTCCAAGTCATGATGGAGTGGGTTGAGAAACTGGGGCGTCCGGACGACGCTGAAACCAGAGCTCTGCACGACCTCCTGGTTCAGCGTGAACGTGAGCAAAAGCTGAACGCGGCCCAAGCCCTCCAGGACTTTGACCGCAAACAATGGCGCAAGTGGGCGCACTCGCTGCCTCCGCGCGCGGCCAAGATCCGCAAAGGCAGCCCCATTTTCCTTCATCTCGCGCTGGAACGCTGGACGGAAGCTTACGATCTGCACCGCCATGCCATGCGTAGCCGCTCACAGATCGCCTTGCATTCTCTCCGCATCGGCATCAAGCGTTTGCGCTACATCGTCGAGAATTTTCTCCCTGAACAGCACGAGTCATGGGGCAAAGATCTCAAAGATATGCAGGACGCGCTGGGCGAGGTCCACGACTTCGACGTGCTTTGGGCCACCGCCACGCAAGTGAATGCTTTCAGCGATGCAGGTTCGCGGCACGAGTGGCATGCCCGCATCATCGCAGAGCGGGCCCAGCGCATCGCGCATTACAAGGAACGCATGGTTGGCCCGGAGTCCCTCTGGAAGATCTGGCGTGCTCAGTTGCCGCACGGCGATGCGATTCGCGAGGCAGGTCTGCTGCGCATGAAGTTGTGGGCATCTCTGCTTGATCCGGATTTCCGTCACGCCCAACGGGTTTCCCGCTTTGCGACACAGATACTGGATGAACTGACGCGGCTTGGCCTGAGCTCAGCCCCCGATCACGAGCGCCTCCGCCGGGTTCTGCAACTTGCCGGCTACGCTCATGATGTGGGGCTGAAGAAGAAAGACAAGGGACATCATAAGAAATCGGCGCGTATGCTCGAACGAGTCCAACCGCCGCTTGGCTGGCCCGCGGATGAGTTGAAGCAGGCAGCGGTCGTGGGGCGCTTCCATCGCGGAGCCTTACCTCATCCACGCCACAAGGAATTGCAAGCTCTGCCTGCCGAACAGCGCCGGCCAACCATCTTTCTTGCCTCGATTTTGCGTCTCGCCAATGCCTTCGACAGCTTGCGCGATGGCCAGGTCGTGCGTCTGCGCTTTGAACCGCAGGACGGCCAGCTGGTCCTCTGGGCTGATGGGCTTGTGCCGATGACGCGCAACGCTGAGAAAGTCTCGGGGGCGCGCTACTTGCTCGAAACCTGGCTGCGTCGCCCGATCGTCGTGAAGCCGTGGATTCATCATGCGCGTGTGCTTCGCGGACGATCTCATCAAATTGATCGACATGCTGCGCCTCGCGGATTGAGAGACGTAGATCGAAAGCAAACCGCTGCTGCTTCGCAGAGCGCGCCCCAAGCCAGCACAGCCTCGAATCCGTCCGTTCCTTCCTCGCCCAAAGTCGTTGTTCTTCGCCGAACCGGAACCCGGGCCCGGACCCAGGCATAGTCGGATCTTCCGCGCCGAAGGCCCACCGATTCTCCACCCTGCAGATCCGTACCCCGCTAGGAACTTCTATTCTTCAGGGCAATCCACGAAACTGCAAAGGCGGTTCTCCCATGACTCACCCACAAATGGTTCGCATCGCAGAGAAGTGGTTACGTAGTTATCGTTGCGGCGTCGTGCTTTCCGAGCAAGCTTGTGTCAGCGGTGAGATGCCCGATGCAATAGGCTGGAAGCGCGCCTGCCATTCGGTGCTGGTCGAGTGCAAAGTGTCGCGAGCCGACTTTCTCGCCGACCGCGCAAAGCCGTGGCGTGTGAAGCCGGAAGTTGGGGTGGGTTGTGAACGCTTCTACCTCGCTCCTGCGGGCATGATCCAGGGCGACGAATTGCCTTCTGGATGGGGATTGCTCGCCCTCAAGGCTCGTCAGGTCGAGATGGTTCGAGCGTCAAAGAAGAATCTGCGGTCAGCACAAGGCCTTGCCTGTGAGATGAACCTGTTGCTCGCCAGCCTGCGCCGCGTCGAGATTCGCATCGAACCGCAAACTATCACTGATTTCTTGAAGTGGCAGAATCGAATGGCCGAGTACAACGGCGGTCATCCTCCCGAAGGCGTAATTTCAGCCGCAGCGGAAACCAACTTATATCTTGAAGCAGGCGACACGCTGGACGAATCCGACGCGTTTGCCGGAGATTAGGCGCGTAAGAATAATTCTCTTCCATCAAGTTTTTGTCGAATTGGATGTTCGGAGCGGTGACGAAAGCGTTCGCGTGTCTTCTCCTTGTGCGGCTAGCGCATCGACTCTTCAACTTCTGAGATCCAGTCCGGACGCTTCAGCAATTCGCGAGGTTTTGGACCGTCGGCTGCGCCCACGATGCCATCCTGCTCCATCAGATCGATGAGGTGAGCGGCGCGGCCATAACCGATGCGCAGCCGTCGTTGGAGCAGGGAAGTCGATGCCTTGCCAAACTCCACCACGAGCCGCACCGCATCGTTGAACAGGGGATCGTTCTCGTTGTCTCCAGCTTCGCCGGCATCGCCAGAAACGCCGCCAGATCCTGGATCACGCTCGTCGCGCGGCGCCTGCAGGAAAGCTTCCTGATACTCTGCGGTGCCTTGCGAGCGCCAGAACTCGACCACCGCCGCAATTTCCTTTTCAGTGACAAACGGCGCATGCAAGCGATGCACTCGCGCCGAACCAGAAGGCAAATAAAGCATATCGCCGCGCCCGAGAAGGGCCTCAGCCCCGTTGGAATCGAGAATCGTGCGTGAGTCGACCTTGGTCGCGACCCGGAATGAAATGCGCGCCGGGAAATTCGCCTTGATCAGGCCGGTGATGACATCGACGGAAGGACGCTGCGTGGCGAGCACTAGGTGAATGCCGACCGCGCGGGCCATTTGTGCGAGGCGCGTTACTGACTCTTCCACGTTGCCGGCATCGAGCATCATCAGGTCGGCCAATTCGTCGATGATGATCACGATGTAGGGGATCGGTCCTTCTTCAGCATTTTCTTCGAACAAGCTGGGTGTCGCGCCGTCATCAAAGAGGCGGTTGTACTGATCGATGTTGCGCACGCCCTTTGACGCCAGCAATTTCAGACGGCGCTCCATCTCACGGACGGCATTGCGCAGCGCATTGGCCGCGAGTTTTGGCTCGGTGATGATCGGAGTGAAAAGATGCGGCACGCCTTCGTAGTTGCCAAGTTCGAGCCGCTTCGGATCCACGAGAATCAACCGAACCTGGTCGGGTGTCGCCTTGTACAGGATCGACATGATGAAGGCATTGATGGCGACGCTCTTGCCTGCGCCAGTTGAGCCCGCGATGAGCAGGTGCGGCATGCCGGCCAGATCAGCGACGGCGATACGGCCGTTGATGTCTTTGCCCAATGCGAGAGTCAGTTTCGACTTGGAACCGATGAACTCGTTGGCTTCAATGTTTTCCCGCAGCCAGATAATCTCACGCTCGCGGTTCGGGACCTGGATGCCGACCGTCGACTTACCCGCCATGCGCTCCACCAAAATGCTCTCAGCTTTGAGAGCCAGACACAGATCTTCGGTCAGGTTCGTGATCCGGCTGTATTTCACGCCGGCTTCGGGCTTGTATTCGAACGTCGTCACGACCGGACCCGGATTGATCTGCGTGACCTGTCCGTGCACGTCGAACTCCGAATATTTCTCGGTGAGCACCTGAGCAAGCAGCTTCAGTTCTTCCGCATCGATCGCCTGCTGGCCATCCGGCCGCTGGAGCAGGCTGCTCGGAGGAAGCTTGTAGCCGCCAGCGATCTTCGGCAGGGTGGTTTTGGTGTGCTGCTCGGTATCGGCGCGCTGGGTGACCTCGGGAACGATGCCGCGAATGTTCGTGGAAGCTTCGGCAGGCGCGGCTTGCGCTTCAGCTGGCTGCGATTCATCGTCCGCCATCTGCTCGATGCCTGTGCGACGCGCCTCGGAAGTTGGCGCGGAGGGCGCGGCGGCGCGCGCAGAGACCCGCGGCGCCTCCGGTTCCATGCGCGGTGCCGTCGAACGTGCAGGAATGATCTGCGTGCGCACGTCAGGCCGTGTTGCACGTCGCTTCTCCAGTTCTTTCTGGGCCTGTTTCTTAGCGCGTTCTTCGCGCCAATCCTGCCAGCGGTCACGGAGCGCGAGCAGGAAGGCGAAGCGCGTCGGTGCCCAGACCTGTACGCTGCTGAACGAGAATGCGGTCGAGAGATACAGTGCAACCGCCAGCACGCTCGCGCACACGATATATGCGCCGGCAAGGTTCAGGTAGCGGATCAGGAAATCACCCACGATGCGGCCGAGCAGGCCTTCGATGGGGATCACGCCCATCCAGCGCGTATGACCGGGAAGCAAGGAGAGAAATGCGGGTACGAAGACGAGCAGCCAGAGACTGCCCAGCGTCTTGGCGATGGGCGATTGCACACGGCGAGACCGGAACCAGCGCAAGCCGAGCATCCACGGGATAATCGGGAGCAGGAAGGCACCGACGCCGAAGGCTTGCAGCATGAGATCGGCGGTGACCGCTCCCACGATACCAACCCAGTTCCGGGCGGCACGCGATCCAGTCAGGATCGAGGCGCTGTTGAACGAGGGGTCGAGCGGCGAGTATGAGGCCAGCGCGAGGAAGAGGAGGAGCGCGGAGACACACAACAGGAACCCCACCAACTCGTTGAGCCGGCGGTTGTTCGTCGGGTTAAACACCTGATTCAAAAACTTCATGAAGGCGTGATCTGCGCCGACGACCGCAAGCCTAAGCGGACCGCCCGCACCCGAGTACGCCAGAGCCTTTTGATTATGCACAACAACTGTCGGGAGCGGCAATCAAGCGAAGGTACAGGAGGTGACGAGTTGGCTTCCCGCGAAGGGAAGGCGAACCGAGAGAGTTTGATCTGCGATTGGATTTGGTTCCCGGAGGTTAAGCCAGCCATTGATCGGGTGCGTTCGGACAGAAGACTCACGTTAAAGATCGCAAAGGTGGCGCGAAGGTCGCGAAGACTTCTCCAGGAGTGATCGGGTGCAAGCGTACGCTGATGGTGAGGATTTGGCTGAGAGACAGGGCATGCTTGTGTCCGCCGCTTGGCAGATCACTCTCTTCGTTTTGGTGCCGAAATGGGAATCCGCGCGCATCTGAGGGGGGCCCCCCCGGTGATCCCAGAAAACAAGGAACTTAGCTCGCATTCGGGCTCAAAATCTATGAATCGAAGAGGCTTACACGGAAAATCTAGTTTTCAAAGAACTTAGGTCTCCTGACGGAGGAAGTGATGGTTGGAGAGATGCTTCGCTCCGTTTCAGAGAATCAGGATGCCAGAAGGCGGAGGTAGAAGTCTGTGACCGATGAACCAGGGCGAAGGTTCTTGTTGGAACGCCCCAATTTCGCAGCGCAATTCGCCGCTCACTGCAAATGCCAGAGAAGAGCCAGGGCAATCACGGCCAATCCGGCTGCGATCCGGTAATAGACGAAAAGCTTGAGAGTGTTGCTCTGCAGATAGCGAATCAGCCACGAGATGGCCGCGTATCCGACCACGGCTGAGACCAAAATGCCAACCAGAAAGGGTGCACGCATGCCCTCCGGCAGGCCTTCTTTGTGGAGTTCGTGGGCTTTCAGGAGCACGGCACCGGCGATGATGGGCGTCGATAACAAGAAGCTGAAGCGAACCGCTGCTTCGCGAGTCAGATTGCGAAACAAGCCCGCGGTGATGGTCGATCCGGAGCGCGAAACGCCCGGAATCAGCGCAAACGCCTGAGCGACACCGATGACAAGGGAATCGATCAATGAAATCCGGGTCAGAGGTTTTTCGCGGCTGGTCACATCGTCGGCGAGCCACATGAGCAGAGCAACTATGATTAAGGCAGCCGCGATGAGAATGATGTGCTCGCGAAAATAGTCTTCGGCCGAATGCTCGAGTAATTTTCCGGCGATCGCGCCAGGGATGGTCGCGAGCACGAGGAACCACAAGAGCCTGCGCTCTTCTTGCGCCTCGGCCGGCGTCAGATTGGTGTCGGCATCCGTCGCTTCTGAGAAGCGTACGACTTTTCCTCCAAGGGCCGCGCGGATGATCTGCAACCAGGTTCGCCGGAAATAAATCAGGACGGCGAGCAGGGTTCCGAAGTGAAGGGCCACGTCGAACGTGAGTTCATGTGCGGGCGACAACTCATTCCAGCCGAACAGGCGGCGGACGATGATTAAGTGTCCAGAACTGGAGATGGGGATAAACTCGGCTAGCCCTTGCACGATGGCGAGAACGACTGCTTGATAGATAGGCAAGTTAGACCGTCACGGTTTTCAGGATAAGTAGCGCTTCTCGAATGTAAAACACGAGGACGAGAGGCGCAATCAACCAGCTTGGTTAGGGGCGGTGTCTGGAAAGGCGCTGAGTCCGATCTTAGTGTCGCAACCTGCGCGACCGCGAAGGTGGGGCACCCTCATGCGAAGGTGGAACACCCCATTACTCGATGGCGTTGCCATAGATGGGGACGTTGCCCTGGACGAGAAACATCAAGGTTTGAGCGCGAACTGACCAGTCGCTTTCGGGGTAGTCTTTTACCATGCGCTGGGTGATCGCAAGCGCCTTGGTACGGGCCTCGTCGGCTTTTTTCTTGTTCTCGTCGGTCTTGAACATATCGACCATGACCGCTTGCCGCCAGGCGGCTTGATAAAGGGATTGGGCGGCTGCGGGCGAGCGCGGGTGTTCGTCGGCGTACTTTTCGTACATGGCCGATTCTTTTTCGGGGCACTTGGTGGAACCTTGCCAATCTCCGCAGATTTTGTTTTCAAGCAATCGGAAGGCGGCCAAGTCAGCCCAACGCGTATTGGGGAATTTCTTCATGACCAGCTTCATCCACTCTTCGTCCATGCCTTCACGAAAGTAAGGACTTTGCTCACGCGCCGAACCACGGGACATCACGTCGATGCGCTGCACCTGCCAACGGATATCCGCCGCGCGATAGAGCCCTTCGCCGGCGTACGTCGAGTCAGGGAACAAGTCATAGATGCGGTAATAGAGACGGAGCGCATCCTGGTCGGCGCCCTTACGGCCGTGGCGCCGGCTGGCTTCGTCTTCGGCATCGGCGGCGGCGCCGAAGATGATCTTGTCGCCGTCGGGTGTCGAGGTGCGAACCAGGCCCTTGTCGAGCATCCAGCCGGTCAGCATCTTCTCCTCGCCGAGCATTGCCTGAATGTGGACCCAGTCGCGGCTGGTTTCGATGATGACCAGTTCATACCCGCGTTGAATCTCGGCGAGCTTGGCCGATTTGTCATCGGGAGCGATGTACATGTTGGCCACGCGCACCAACGTGCCGCGCTCGCCGAGTGCAAAAGCGGCTGAGGCGCAGCACAGAATCACGCCAAGGAAAGAAAACACGTGCTTCACGCCTGTTGCTCCACGACGGATGGTTGTTGGCGAAGCTCCGCGAGCATGGCGGGCTCAATATTGCCGCCGCTGATGATGGCGACAGTAAGCTGCGCCGGGGGAAGTTGCGCCGGGTGAAAGAGGAAGCCGGCAACGGCAACGCTGCCGCTGGGCTCGGCGACGGTTTTGGGGTGCGCGGCCAGCAGGCGCATCGCTTCTCGGATTTCGCCTTCGCTCACGGTCACGATGTCGTCTACGAACGCGCGAATGTGCTCGAAGTTGATGGCGCCAATACTTTGCGTGCGCAGGCCATCGGCGAGGGTTTGCGTGACTTGCTCAGCCGGGAAACTCACGATGTGCCCGGCTTTCAGGCTGGCGGCCGCGTCGGCGGCCAAGGCCGGCTCGACTCCGATCACCTTGACGGAGGGTTTGTTGAGCTTGATGGCGGCAGCGACACCGCTGATCATGCCGCCCCCACCCACCGGGGCAAGCACCATCTCGACTTCGGGCAGATCTTCGAGGATTTCGAGGCCGAGAGTGCCCTGGCCGGCGATAATCTTTTCATCGTTGTAAGGGGGAATCACGGCATAGCCGTGTTGCGCGGCGAGCGCCTCGGCCTTCAAACGGCGTTCTTCACTACCTGGGCCGACTTTCACAATCTCTGCTCCCAAGGCAGCGGTGGCCTCGAGTTTGATGGGCGGCGCATTGCCAGGCATCACGATCACCGACTTGACTCCGAGGGCACGGGCTGCATACGCCACGCCCTGGGCATGGTTGCCGCTGGAGTAAGCGATGACGCCATGGAGGCGATCCTCTTCCGAAAGAGAGGCGATCTTGTTGTAGGCGCCACGTAGTTTGAATGCACCGATAGGCTGGAGGTTTTCCAGCTTCAGGAAAAAACGGCCTCGTTCTGCCGGCGCGAGTCGGGTTTCAAGAAGAGCCGTTCGGACGGCGATCCCGTGGAGGCGGTCTCGAGCTTCGAGCAGGTCGGCGAGGCTTACGATGGCAGTTGCTCCGGATTGGGTAGGCGCCCTAGATCTCCAGAATCACTGGCATGATCAGTGGACGCCGTTGCGTTTGTTTCGAGATGTAGCGCTTCAAGTCGGCGCGGATCTTCTCTTTAATCACGCCGTAGTCAGCCTTTTCCTCTTCGCTGGAGACGTCGAGGGTCTGCATGACCACCTGGCGGGCTCCGGGAAGGAATCCGTCTTCGTCAGCTGCGAAACCTCGCATCACGATTTCGGGCGATGTTTCCACTTCGCCCGTAAGCTTATTGATGGCAATGATGGGCAAAACGATGCCATCCTCGCTGATATGGCGACGATCTTTGATGATGAGATCTTCGACTACATCGGTACGTGAGCCGGAATCGATGCAGACGCGCCCCACATTGACACGGCCCGCCTTGCGGGCACCGAGTTCATCGAACTCGAGGACGTCGCCGCTTTCGATCAGCATGACCTGTCCCACGGATCCACGCATGGCCGCCGCCATTTCGGCGTGCAACTTGAGTTGGCGATACTCTCCATGAATGGGGATAAAGAACTTGGGCCGGACGAGGTTGATGATCAAGCGTAGTTCTTCCTGGCTCGCGTGGCCGCTAACGTGGATGGGAGGCGAAGAGCCGTCTTCGTAGATGACGTGCGCCTCGCGGCGGAAGAGGTGGTCGACCATGCGGTAGATGGCCTTCTCGTTGCCGGGAATGATGCGCGAGGAGAGAACGACGGTATCGCCTTTTTCGATCTTGGCGTGCTTGTGCGTGTCGACGGCTGCCCGCGAGAGTGCGGACATGGGCTCGCCCTGGGTGCCACTGATCAGGACGCACACTTTTTCCGGCGCGAAGTTTTTCATTTCGCCAGGATGGATCATGAGTCCGTCAGGAATCTCGATATAGCCGAGGTCTTCGGCGATTTCGGCGGAACTGACCATTGAGCGCCCGATAAACGAGATCTTGCGGCCGTGTTCCCAGGCGAGTTCGACGGCCAGCTTGATGCGGTGAACGGACGAAGAAAAGCAAGAGATAAACAGCCGGCGCTGGGTGCGGGCGAAGACCTCATCGAATTTTCGGCGCACCGCCCGTTCGCTGGGCGTGTACCCTTTGCGCTCGACGTTGGTGGAGTCCTGAAAAAGCGCCAGCACGCCTTCTTTGCCGTATTCGGCGAAGGCGTGCAGATCGAAAAGCTTGTTATCGGTCGGCGTGGGGTCGACTTTGAAGTCGCCGGTATGGATGATGACGCCGATTGGCGTGTGGATGGCGAAAGCTACGCAATCCACCAGGCTGTGCGTGACCTGGATGGGATGGACGGTGAATGGGCCGAGCTTGACGCGCTCGTTGGGGCGGAGTTCGCGCAGGTCAGCGTCATCGAGCAGGCCGTGTTCGTCGAGTTTGTCTTCCACATAGGCCAGCGTGAACTCGGTGCCCCAGACGGGAACGTTGAGTTCGGAGAGCACCCAGGGCAGGGCGCCGATGTGGTCTTCGTGGCCGTGGGTGAGGAAGATGCCGCGAACCTTGTCGCGGTTCTCAATGAGATAGGAGATGTCGGGAACGACGATGTCGACGCCCAAGAGTTCGGCTTCGGGGAACATCAGCCCGGCGTCGATGACGATGATGTCATCTGCCCAGCGGATGGCCATGCAGTTCATTCCGAACTCGCCCAGGCCGCCCAGAGGTACGACTTGCAATTTTCCTGATGGCATGAAGATACGCTAACGATGCTAGCACACGAACATGGGTGTGCCTTGGTGGCACGGCGCGAAGGCGTTGTCTGGGATAATGGCTGTAGCCTCGGCCTTGGGGCAGCTCAAACCTATGCCGCTTGAAGTTCGAAAATCCTGGCTGCGGAGACGCATCGAGTCCGCATTCGCGCAGGGGTTGACGCGCGCGTACGAAACGGTGAAGGTCGATCCGGAGAAGTTCCTCCTGCAATTGCGCGCCGCGTACAGCTTGCCGATTACAAGCTATGACGGAGTATTCTCCGTCGATCTCGAGCATCTCGATGATGTTGCCGAGTCGATTGTGCGCAGCAGCATGAAAGTTGCAGCAGCGGAGGGGGCAGGATTAGGGCTGGGCGGAATCGCGACGATTGTGCCGGATCTCGGCATTCTTTCGGCGATCACCATGCGGACGATTCAGAAATTGAGCCTGGTCTACGGATTTCAATTCAACACGGAAGAGGAGACCGCCGATTTGTGGATTGCCGCAGCCAGCGCGGCGGGAGTTGATATCAGCCGCGAACTGCTCGAAAAGGAAGTCGTGAACCGTTTTGTTCCCCGAGTGATTCAGCGTATTGCGGTGAAGGCGAGCGGCGAGGTGGTGGAGAAGTGGGCGGGACGGCTGATTCCGCTGGCGAGTTCGCTGATTGGATGCGTCTTGAACTTTTATTTTGTGCGGGCATGGGGCGAGCGCGCCATGGCGCACTTCCGCGACAAGCATCTTCAGATGCGCGCCAAGAAACTGAGCGAACAGGTAGACATGCACGTATCCGCTACAGTTCCTCGGCTGGAGAGGTGAGTCTTCGGGTGCGGCCTGCAATTTGGCTGGCTGGGGAGAATCACCTGGCGAAGTGTTTTGTCATGCGTAGTATGGGGAGCGTCTTGGCCGGGCCGAGTGGCACTTCCTGCCGCTCGGCAGGTTCGTAGCCGTGTGCGCGGTAAAAATCGACTCCACTCAAAGTTGCTCCCATTTCAATGCGGGTAAAGCCGGCGGCGAGGGCGGCTTGCTCACAAGCGTGTAGGATCAGAGTTCCGATGCCGCGGCGCGCCCAAGCCGGATGGACGAAGAAGGCACGAATCTTCGCGGCGTGGGTGCGAGGATCGAGCAGTGAATCTTCACGGCCGCTGAACTGGTCACCGCCATAGAGTGTTTTGCGACGGCTCCATCCGCCGCAGGCGACCAGGGCCGGCGAGTGCGGCGACACTGTTGCGGGTATGGGGGCAGGGGGCGCCCAGTCCACACAGAAATATGTTCCATCCGCGATGAGCTGGCTATCAACTCCGTAGACGCTTTGCAGCGCACCATCGATCTGCTCGGGAGTGTAGAAGCCAGTCTGCAATCCGCGCACCGACGCTTCGATGAGCTCTTGCAGTTGTGGAATGTCGGCGCTGAGGGCCTTACGCAAACGAAATTCGGAAATGGAAGTTGTGTCGGGCATCGTCAGACCGTTCTGAACCGCTGAGCAGGCAGATACTTCGCAGCACTCTCGATTAAGATCATCCTCATGCCATCTCTCTCCGCTTCCGCCATTCTCTTTGATTTCGATGGGGTGCTGGTCGATTCAACCACCGTGGTTGCCGCGCAGTATACGCGGTGGGCGCAGGAACAAGGACTGGATGCCGAAGCGCTGGTGAATTTTGCACATGGTGTGCGAACTGTGGAGGTAATACGTCAGTGGGCGCCCCATCTGGACGCGGAAGCGGAAACGAAGAGGATTGAAGAACGCGAAGCCCATGATCCGGCGGTCACGGTGATGCCCGGTGCGGTTGATTTGCTGAAGTCGCTACCCCAAGGGCGATGGGGCATCGTAACCTCTGGCGGTCGGATGCTGGCTACCACACGGATTCGGGTTCTTGGCTTGCCGGAACCGTCGGTGCTGGTGACCGCCGATGATGTGGTGCGAGGGAAGCCCGATCCAGAGCCGTACACCAAGGGAGCGCAGCTGCTGGGATTGAAGCCGGCGGACTGCATGGTGGTTGAGGACGCGCCTGCCGGTATTCGCGCGGCTCAGGCTGCGGGGATGCGCGTCATCTCGATGCCGAGCACATATCCGGTCGAAGCGTTGGACGAGGCCGATTTCCTCGTGTCGGGTCTGGAACAGGTAAGAGTGCAACTCGACGCGCACGGCGGCAAGTTGCGGATCGAGTTCTAACCTGTCGCGCGCGGCCACGGTTTATCGATTGTTCGGACCCGGTTGCTAGCGCAGCCAATCTTCAAGCTCGATGCCGCGATCGGTTTTCTCGTCGCGATATTTCACGATCACCGGGGTGTAGAGCGAGAGATTCCAGTCTGCGGCGATGTCTTTCTTGACAGCGCGCGAGCCGGGCACGACCACTGCGTTCTCGGGGACCTCAAGCGGGTGCTCAGGTGTGGCTCGGTGAATTTCGTTGCGAACCAAGTCGTAGAGCGGAGTCGAACGGGTCAGGATAGTGCCCGCGCCGAGCACCGCGCGCGAGCGCACGAGCGTGCCTTCGTAGATTCCGCAGTTGCCACCAACCAGAACGTCATCCTCAATGATGACAGGAGCAGCGTTGATCGGTTCAAGCACGCCGCCGACCTGCGCCGCGGCACTCAGGTGCACGCGTTTTCCGATTTGTGCGCACGAGCCGACAAGAGCGTGCGAGTCCACCATGGTGCCTTCGTCGACATAGGCACCCACGTTGATGAACATCGGGGGCATGCAGATCACGGAAGGGGCCACGTAAGAACCCTCTCTCACCGAAGAGCCGCCAGGAACCACGCGTATCCGGTCGGCAACCTGAAACCGGCGGGCAGGGAACGTGTCTTTGTCCACGAAAGAGAGCGTCACGCCTCCCATCGAGGCGAGTTCTCCCAGCCGAAAACCGAGCAGGATGCCTTGCTTGACCCAGGTGTTGACGTGCCATTGGCTATCCCGCTTTTCAGCGGCGCGGATTTTGCCTTGGGTCAGGGCGTCGCGGAACTCAAGGAATGTTTTGCGGGCTTCGGGATTACGCTCGACCTCGCCGAGAGCAGCGAGTCGCTCAATCGATGACTTCAGGGTGGACATGCCGCGAGCAGTATAAAGGAACAGCCCACCTGCTACGGGGCGATTCGGGTACGACCGGAGAATTCGAGCTCAGATGCACTTGCATTCGCTGCGGATGAGGACGCCGGGCATATTGTGCGCGATCTCGCGGGCTTCAGCGAGGGTCGTATATGGGCCATGCCAGCGGGCGTGGTTGGCGTCGTGGCCGCTGGGTCGGCCTTTGCCGTGATTGCACTGGCCGCAAGCTCCACGATGCAAGACGATCTTATGTGGCCCTGCCAGCCAGTTTTCGTAGACAAAGAATTCTGCGGCCTCGCCGGCGGCAGCTGCGCGCGCGATCAATCCAGCTTCGGTTGCGACTTTTTGAAGCTTCGAACGAGTGTCACGCCGCATGGGCAACATCGGCAGGCGGTAGGCCTCTTCGATCTTGCCCATCATGGCCAACACTGCCTTCACGGGCATCGGATTCGACTCGATGAAGTTAGCCTGCATCAACGGCAAGTATTTGCGATTCAGGCTGCGAGCTGTGGGCCAATCGTTGTTTAATGCCGCGCGGGCGAGATCCGCCATCTCGCGCGGAATTTCGTTGGATGCGACGGAGATGATTCCAACCCCGCCAAGCGCGATGACCGGCAGCGTCAGCGAATCGTCGCCCGAGAAGACCAGAAAATGCGCAGGCACAAGACTGCAAACCTCGGCGATCTGGGTGATGCTGCCGCTAGCTTCTTTTACTGCCAGGATATTGGGGATTTCGGACAGACGAACCAAGGTCGCGGGTTCGATATTCGCGCCAGTGCGGCCGGGCACGTTATACAGCACAATGGGCTTGTCGACGGCCTCGGCGATAGCCTTGAAGTGCCGGTACTGGCCTTCCTGAGTGGGCTTGTTGTAGTAGGGCGATGCAGTGAGAATGCCATCCACTCCGGGACGCGCTGCAACTTCCTTGGCCTTAGTGACCGCTTCGGTGGTTGAGTTCGAAGTGGCGCCTGCGATCACAGGCACGCGCCCGGCTACCACTTCAACCGTGGTATCAATGACCTGAAGCCATTCGTCGTGCGAGAGGGTGGGGGTTTCCCCGGTTGTGCCGCAGGGAATAAGGAAATCGATGCCAGATTCGACTTGCCATGCGACTAGAGTGCGCAAAGCGGCTTCGTCGATCGTTCCGTCCTGATGAAAGGGTGTGACAAGAGCCGTGCCGCATCCACGTAGTTGCATAATAGTTAATGTAACGCCAACCAACCTTCCACGCGAAGAAAATCCATCGTCTTACGAGATGCATGGCGGAGGGCGCCGGTTGGTCGGTTCATCTCGAGTTCAAAACGCGCCAAAAAGGGCTCTCGCTAAACAAGCTCGCGCCAGACGCGGCTGAAGTCAAAAAAACCTTTTCGCGACGACAGCCATTCCGCCGCGCGAACCGCTCCTTCGGCAAATCCCCGCCGCGACTTGGCATCGTGGCACAGATAGATGCGGTCATTCGGGGAGTTAAACACCAACTCATGCAAGCCTACGACTTCGCCCTCGCGGAAAGATGTGATCTCTAGTTCTCTTCCGCAACTCTTTTCGACGATTTTCTGCAGCATGAGGGCGGTCCCGGAGGGCGCATCTTTCTTTTGCTGGTGATGGCGTTCGAAGATCTGGCCCATGTATTCGTACTTACCGGCTTCGGCGACCGTGCGAGCCGCATCGTAGAAGAGCTGGACTCCGATCGAGAAGTTCGCGCCGTACAGAAAACCAGTTCCGGCCTGCTCGACGCTGGCCTCGATATTCGGCAGCTTTTCGTACCATCCAGTGGTGCCGACGACCAGGTTGGCGCCGGCCGCGAGACAGGCTTCAATGTTCGAGAGAACGGCCGAGGGGGTTGTGAAATCGATGACCACTTCGATGCCCTGCAGCCGTGCGGGCGTAAGGGCCGAACCATTGGCATTCTCCGCGCCGCCAAGCACCTCGATATGATGGTGTCTCTCTCGCGCGACCTGCGCAGCCAAAGAACCGGTTTTGCCGCGGCCCAGAATTAACAATCGCATGGCTTCACCCTTACCTGCTGCTGCATTGGATGCGTCTTTACCGGAGACCTATGCAAACGTTTCGGGGTCGAGTTCTGTAAAGAATGCGGCGTGCAGCCGCTGAATGACCCGAGGAACGTCTTCTTCAGAGATCACAAAGGTCAGGTTAATTTCGGAAGCTCCCTGCGAGATCATGCGGATCTTCAGATCCGAAAGTTCGCTGAACACGCGGGCCGCGATTCCAGGCGTCTCGCGCAAATTCTCTCCCACCATGCAGACAATTGCTTTACGGCCTTCGTATTTGACGTCGGCCAGCTTGGCAAGGTCGGCCGCCAGCGCGGGGATGGCTTCATTCGAATCAACGGTCAGCGAGACGCTGACTTCCGAAGTCGAGACGACATCGACGGCCACCTGGTGACGATCGAAGGCTTCGAAAATCGCCTTCAGAAAGCCGTGAGCCAGAAGCATGCGCGGCGCGGCGACGTTGATGATGGTGATTCGCTTCTTGGCCGCGATCGCTTTGAAGACATTTTTCGAGTGTGGTGCCCGGGCAATGATCTTGGTGCCTTCGCAAGCGGGGTTGCGCGAATTCAGGATCCAGACCGGGATATTCTTACGCACCGCAGGCAGCACCGTTGCGGGATGCAGCACCTTCGCGCCGAAGTACGCGAGTTCGGCAGCCTCATCGAAACTGATGACCCGGATGCGGTGTGCATCGTGGCAGAGGTTCGGATCCGTGGTCAGCATGCCGTCCACGTCGGTCCAGATTTCAATCGATTCAGCATCCAAACCGGCGCCGACAATCGCCGCCGAAAAATCGGAACCGCCGCGGCCAATGGTGGTTGTCACCCCGGCGCGGCTTGCACCGATAAAGCCGCCCATTACTGGCACGCGGCCCTCGTCTAGCAAAGGCTTCACATTCTGGTTCAGGCGCTCGTTGCTTTCGTCGAAGTAAGGCACGGCTCGCATGTGGGTGGTGTCGGTGACGATGCACTGGCGTGAATCGAGGAGTGAGGCAGGAATGCCGCGTGCCTGGAAGGCCTCAGTAACGATGCGGCTGGAGAGCAGTTCGCCGTAGGCGGCGACGTGATCGGTAGTGCGCGGGGTCAACTCACCGACGGCGGCGATGCCGCGGAGCAATTCATCCAAGGCATCAAACTCGGCCTCTAATTCACTGTGAAAGCGAGTAAATACGCCGGTACCAAGAAGTTCGCCGGCGGTGTTGTAATGGCGCTCGCGCAGCCCGCGGGATAACTCCAGCGCCGAATCGCGGTCGCCCATGCCGGCCGCGTTTGCCATCTTGAGCAAGGTATCGGTGACCTTTGCCATCGCGCTTACGACCACGACCGGTTTGCGCGCCAGCCGGCCGCGGACGATGCCCGCAGTGCGGTCGATGGCCTTGGCGTCCTCCACCGAGGTCCCGCCAAACTTCATGACGATCATGAGCGAACCAGCCTCACCCGAGGTAGCCCTTCGCCTTCAGGTATTCGGCATTCAGCAATGCCGCACCGGCGGCTCCCCGGATGGTGTTGTGTGAGAGTACGGTAAACTTCCAGTCGAGCACTTTGCAGGGGCGAAGCCGGCCGACAGTAGTGCTCATGCCTGCGCCGCGATCCACGTCGAAGCGGGGCTGCGGACGGTCGGGCGCCTCCAGGTAAATGACCGGCTGTTCAGGAGCGCTGGGTAGTCGAAGCTGCTGGGGCTCGTCGGTGAACGTGCGCCAGGCTTCGAGGATTTCGGCCGCGGACGCTTTCCTCTTCAAACGCACGGAGACTGACTCGGTGTGACCGTCCTCGACCGCAACCCGGTTGCACTGAGCGCTCATCTTGAAGGTTCCCGGCACAACGTGCGTCCCGTTGACGTGGCCGAGAAGCTTTTGCGTTTCCTCCTCCATTTTTTCCTCTTCCTTGGAGATATAGGGGATGACATTGCCAATGATGTCGAGGGAGGCGACGCCGGGATATCCGGCTCCGCTAACGGCTTGCATGGTCACGGCCATCACGGTGTCGAGGCCGAAGGTGCGGTCCAGCGGAGCGAGCGCCAGTACGAGCCCGATGGCCGAACAGTTGGGATTGGTGACAACATAGCCGCCCGATTTCTTTCGCCAAACCTGCGTCTCGATCAGCTTGACGTGCGAGGCGTTCACCTCCGGGATGACAAGCGGAACATCGGGCGCCATGCGCAACGCGCTTGAGTTCGAAACGACGATGCAGCCGGTGTCGGCGAACTTCGGTTCGAGCTCGGCAGCAATCGAGGCGTCCAACGCGGCAAAGATCACCTTCGGTGCGCCGGATGGTGTTGCTGGAGAAACCGGCATTCCTGCGACCCGGTCCGGAATCGCCGTTTTCAAACGCCAGCGTGCGGCTTCGCCGTAAGCCTTGCCTTCGGAACGATCCGAGGCCGCGAGCCAAGCTACCTCAAACCACGGATGGTGCTCCAGCATCTGGACAAACCGTTGCCCAACGATGCCGGTCGCTCCCAGAATGCCGACCGGAATTTTTGTTTGCATAGGAAACTTAGAATTTTACAACAGCGGGAATTCGCTAGAGCCTGCCTGGCCGCGGCTGGATCTCGCCACCAAACGCATACTCGTTCAGCGGTCCAAAGCGCTTCTTTTCGATGTACAGCCGCCCGCGCCGCCAAACGATGCGAAGTGTGGCCATCACGGGGATGGAAAGGTAAACGCCCAGCACGCCGGCGAGTTCGCCACCCGCGAGCACTCCGAAGATCGCCGCCAGCGGATGCAATTCCATGCTGCTGCCCATGATGCGCGGCGAGACCACATAGTCCTGCACCAGGCGCCAACAGACGAGGAACAGCAGCAACAAGGCCCAATGCGGATAACTCATCAACGCCGCAACGCTCAGCATTACAACGCCGGCAAGCAGTGGACCAACCACAGGAATGAACTCCATGGCGCCGCCAATCGAGCCCAGCATCAACGCATAGGGCACGCGCATGGAGCCGAGGAACGTCCAGTAAACGATCATCGACAGGGCGGCCAGAGTTAATTGCGCGCGAATGAATTGCGCCAGCATCTGATTCATATCGGCGAGGACACCCTGCAAGAAGTCACGCTGCGGCCGCGAAGGGACAAGAGAAAGCACGACCCCGCTGAAAGACTTTCCATCCTTCAAAAAGAAAATTGCGAGCAGAGGAACCAGGAGGATGACCCAGGACTGCTTGGCTTCGGCAGCAGCCCAGATACCCGCGTTTTCCGCGATCCTGGTGATGGTGTCACCATTCTGAATGAGGATCTTCTGCACGCGCTGCTGGGTAGGTTCGCTCCAACCGTGCTCTTGCCCGATTTCCTGGGCAATGGTGCCGGAACTGACTTTCTTCAGCAATTCAGGTAGGGACTCCCCTAAACGCGTCGCCTGCCGGGTTACCCGCGGACCCACAAAAAAGACAAGCAATCCGAGGGCTGCGATCAGGAGCACATAAATGGCCGCGATGGCCAGGCCACGGCTGCGGAGGATCTTCTCGAGCCGAGAGACGGCGGGTTCCATCAAGTAGGCGAAGAAAATCGCGAACAGAAAAGCAATGAAGGTCCGTCGAGCCACATAGAGAAAACTCAGCCCCAGCGCAAACACCAGCACTGTGAAGAGAACCCGGGCGGTGCGTGCATCAAACAGGGCCATAACAGGGTGACGGCTCTGACCAGAGTACTTGACTCGGCAGTCTTCCGCCTAGTTACCCGGGGAGGGACCCTTCTGGAGCAGGGAAGAGGAACGACGGCGACTCAGTCGCGGACGACTTCCGTCTTGTCGCTGGGAATCTCGATCTTCTGCAGTTTGAACTGGTCATCGACCCAGAGGATCCATTCGCCGCTGTCGCTTTTCAGAACGAAGTGGTTGTATTCCTTTTCGTTTCCCCGGATGGTGGTCTTTTCTCGCCCGGTGAATTCAAGGCTGACCTGCATCGGCGCCCGCTGCTGCGGGTTGAGCGTGCCGAAGAGGGTTTTCTGGTTGGCGGGGCAGGATACCTGACCGTTCTCCTGCTTGCAGGCGCTCGCCATGAAGCGCCACACGAGGATCTCGCGGTGACTGAAAAAGTAGTCGTCAAGAATGGTGGTGGAAGAAGGCAACATGAAGGGCCGCTCTTCGGGCTTATCTTTTGGCGAGAGGATAACGCGCTCCGTCAGGAAGTCGTTGGCGGGCGCCACGGTGGCCTTGGCCTGTCCCGGGCTGAGTTCCTTCCATTCATACTTCTTCAGGTCGCCGTTGGGGCTGATTTCCATTTCGGCGGAGACCGAAGTTTGATTCGGAGCGCCGCTTTCGGTTTTGAACTGCCCAGTCGCCACGCTGCCAGCAGGGCCCTGCTGGATCGAGAATGTCTCGGTGGCTACGCGCTGGCCATTCACAAACACGCCAAACGCGCCGGAGTCGACATTCTTGCCGGGGATTTCCTTCGGTTTGTCGCCGGCGCCCGCCGGGACGACAAACCACAGAAGCGCCATGGCGCCGATGATCTGCTTGCGTAAATTCACTCCGCCTTCTCCTCGCTTGCAGTTTCTCCGGAAATACCCAGGACAGCGATCACTTCTTCGGCAATCTGCTCGATCCTCTTGCCCGCGGTTTCCACCCGCCAGCTGGAGCGCAGGTAATGCGCACGGCGTTGCTCATGCAGCGTACGAAAAGACGTTTCATCCCGGCGCAAGGGACGCTCCGGTTCGCCGGATGTAGTGCATCGCTGCCAAAGCTCTTCCACCGGGGCATCCAGAAAGATTGTCGGTGTGTCCATCGAACTAAGCAGGGAAAGATTGCTGGGTTGCACGAACGTTCCCCCACCTAATCCGACAACGGCTGGACCTGCCAGGTTCAAGTCGTTCATCAAGGATGACAAGGCCCGGTGTTCCCGATCGCGAAAGCCGCTTTCTTCATATCGGCGAAAAATCTCCGGAACCGGCAAACCTTCCTGCGCCTCGATATGCTGATCGAGGTCTACGAACCTCCAACCCAGCCGTTCTGCCAGTCTCCGGCCGACGCTGGTTTTCCCCGCCCCCATAAATCCAACCAGGAAAATGCCACGGATCATCGTGCCTGGCGGGACGGGAGACGAATTCCGGCGAGACGCTGGCTTTTCGGTCATCCGATCGCGGTCGAAAGGGCCAATTGCCCGGACTTTATTGGCGTTTCTGGAGGTGGATTTTACCACTGAAGGTGCTCAGCAGAACTGAGGAGGCCGAGTGGCTGACGGTGCTGAGTGTGGTACCAACGAAACTGGTTGTACCCGAGAACATGCTACTAGCCGAGTAGCGGGTCTTCGGCTTGAGGTGAACGTCGTCTTCGACTTTGCCGTGTAAAGAGGTGGCGCGGATCTCGGCGGAGGCGGTTTGGGGGATGGTGGCGTCGATGTCGCCCGAGTGGTTGGTGAGGGTATATTCGCCGGTGTAGCCGAAGTCGCCATCGTAACTGATTCGGCCACGGGTCGAGCTTACCCGGACTTGGGGAGCCGCTACCTCGACCAGGTGAATGTCGCCACTCACAGATTCCACTTCTACGTGCCCACCCTTAATGTTCGTCAGAGAGACGGGGCCGTCCATGGTTTTGACGTGAACGTGAGCTTCGCTGATATCGCGCACATCCACGGTCGACTGTGCGCCTTCGATTTCAAGCTCTCCGCGAAGCTTCTCGACGTGCAGTGCGCCCGTTGCCGATTGCAGAATGACATTCATGTCGACCGGCACGGTGACTTCATAGTCGACGCGCCCGGTTTCGGGATTGGCTCCCGGCAAAAGATAGCTGGTGATGTTAATGCGGCTGGCGGCCGAGCTGTCGGCGCTGGCTTCGGGGTTGCGCTCGATCTGCACCTTATCCGATGCTCTGGTGGCCACCACCACGACCACGTTGCCGGGCGACGGCTTCACTGAAATTCCGCCGAATTGGTTCACGATGGCAAGAGTCGCTCGCGGCCCCACCGTGAAGCGCATTTCCTGCTTGGTTTCTGCCGCTGACACCAGGGCCAGCGCTACCAGGATCATCAAGAGCTTCGCCGCCTGCTGACTGCTCCGCATGACTCGTCTCCACTCCTCAGCTTGGCCGCTTCGTGCCCGTCTCATTATGGCAGAGAACGATCCAAAGCGATGTTATAAAGCATCGATTTTTGCTCGTACGCGTCCATCAAAGAGCGCTGGGCGTCTTCATCGTTCGGGTTATCGTTCACCGCTTGTTGCGCATCCCGGATGTACTCGTTGACATTATTCAAATTGCTTTCATAGGCGGCTGTCATCATGGGCAGACGCTGTCGAACGGCGCTCAGAGCCATCTGGTCGTCATCGTCCATAATTTTCGGCGCATTGGAGACCTGGAGAACGCGTGGCGCCCTGGGAGAATTATCTGCGGCAGTTTCTCCGGCATGCTTCGGATTCCCGAGAAGGAAGGCCCCAACCAACACAGCCGCGGCGGTGGGAACCAGCCAGGCAGCCCGTCCCCAACCCCGGATGAAAGAAAAGCTAGAAGGTCTCAAGACGGCAACGGGCTGAGGACGAATCAGCCCTTCCTGCCGTAACGCGATTTCAATCGAATTCCATACCCGTGGACTTGGTTCATCGATCACTTGCAGTGTCCGCGCTCGCTCCCGAATCGAGCGGAGGTCGGAAGCGATGGATGCACAGTTCTTGCATTGCTGAATGTGTTCGCGGAATTCCGGGCCGTCCTGGTCGAGGAACTCCGCCATTTCCCGCTCAAAATCATGGCACGTCATAACTGCTCTCTCCCCGATACCGCGCTTGCCTGCGTCGGATTCCTCACGGCTTTTCGGCCTCTTCGGCTCTGCTCGTTTTGAGGAAATCGCGTAACTTCATTCGTGCTTTGTGCAACTGCGACTTACTGTTTCCGATCGAACAGCCGACCATACTGGCTATCTCATTGTGCTCGTAACCTTCCACATCGTGCAGCACAAAAATCGTCCGATAGCCCGGAGGTAACCGCTCGACCGCGTTCTTTAGCTGCAATCGGTCAATGGACCCGGCCAAATTTACATCTTCGGCGCCGAAATCCTTCTTCGGTGTATCCTCGTCGCCTTCGGTGGACTCTTCCAGGGAGACCACGGGAAGACCCTTTTTCCTTAGATGCATCAGCACCACGTTGACCGCCATGCGGTGCAACCACGTGGAGAAGGCGGATTCACCACGGAACGTGCCGATTTTGCGGAACAACTGCAGGAAAGCTTCCTGGGTCAGGTCTTCGGCTTCCGCGGTGTTCGCGGTCATGCGCAGGCAGAGGGAGTACACGCGCCGTTTATGAAGACCGTACAGGACCTCGAAAGCCTCCGCGTCGCCTTGCTTGGCCCGCTCAATCGCTTCCGCTTCGCTGAGTCCGTCGCCCTGTCGTTGTTTTCGGTCGGTCAAGTCGCCTTTTCCGGCCGCAGTAACCTAGATGCGGCTAAGTATCTTTGCGTTGTACTGCTTGCGGGTACTTTCGTGCTCTCGAGAATTCCCATTTTCCGTATCCAGAATAGCAAATTGTCTACAGTTCTTTGGAGGCTCACGGACACAGCCTCGTCCTAACTTGTACAACCTAAAGACTCGACCAAAAATTCCATCTGACTATTGTCCGGAACTGGTGGTGATGGTCTCAAGCCCGTGGCCGTTCGGACCCGTTTCTCGCACGCGCAAAAGGATCGAGAAGGCCAACCCGACAAAGCCCAGGATGGAAAATATCCACATGCCCAACGCATATCCTCTGGGGTTTGACAGCCCCGCGCCAGAGTAATCGTTCGCTTTGCCAATGAGCAGGTTGAGGATGAAAAACCCGATCTGCTGGATCAGAGTCATGAGCGCATACGCGGTGCCCAGACGCTTCTCGTCCACGATATAGGCGACGCAGGGCCACATTACCGCGGGAATCAACGAAAAAGCGATGCCCATCATGGAAACGGGAACGAGCAAAGAGATGTTGGTGTAGGCCATCATCAAATAAACGGGCATCAGCAAAATGGACCCCAACATCATGAAAAGGGCACGTTTGCCAACCTTGTCTACCAGCAAGCCGAACAGAGGGGTGGCAATCATCGCGGCGAGAGGCAGCAGACTGTTGTAGTTACCTGCCAGCTTCAGGGCCGCCACTTTGGCAATGTCGGATGCACCGACCCCGCCCATGCCGGCAAGTAATTTGTTTGTGAAAAAATCGATGGCGAAGGTTCGAAAGGGAAAGATGGCCGAATAGAATGTAAAGCACAGCCCCACAACCAGCCAATACGACGCATTAAATCGCAGGATGCCCCGGAGTTCGAGTTTGTCCACCTGCCCGGCGCGACCCAACTCAAAGCGACGTTCGGCGTAGCTCTCGAGCCCCCAATAAACGATCGCCATCGCAACGGCCATGACGCCAGCACCAACCGCGACCAGCAAAGGGCCGCGCCAACTGGGCGGCCCCATCGGGCCTTCAGGGTAGAAAGCGTGATTGGCCCACGTGGGCGAATTGTCCGCCGCGATGGAAGCCAAGCGGGCGATCAAGAGGTTAATGCCAAAGGCGAAACTCAGTTCTTTGCCCTTGAACCATTTGGCCAGGGCGGTTGTCACGGCCACGATCATGGACTCTGCGCCAAGGCCGAGCACAGTGCGACCGGCGATCATGGTAGCGGGATCTCCCTGGACGGCGGTGATGGCCGCACCAAGGAGACAGAGCATCGCGAACAGAAACAGGGCCTTTTTCGTGCCGATCCGGTCGATCACAATGCCGCCGATCAGCAGGGTGATCACTGCCGCAACGCTGTAGCTGGAGTTGAGCCATGCGAACTGGGTAGCGGTAAAGCCCAGCTTATCGATGAAAATCCGTTCCAGAGGGTTAATGCTGTCGTAGATGTAATAGTTTCCCGCCATGGCGATGCTGATAAAAATCAGCACCATCCATCGATAAAAGCGCGTGGGTTCTGGGCGAACAGTTTCAGTCATAAGCGGCTCTTCCTCGGAATGCTCGAGCACACAATATTGGGAAGCACATGAAGATAGCAGATCGAGCCTGATCCAAACCACGACGCCAACAACACCGTTGTTGCCCGGGGAAAGAGACCGCACTTCCGCCAGGAGTTTGTAAGAAAATGTTCGAGAAGAGAGGGAAATGAAAAAGGCCCGGCTTTCGCCGGGCCTCGTTGCACTGCACCCTCAGTCTGACAATCTAATGCTTGCGGAACGGTTCGCTTTTGGCGGCGACGCGAGCGACGTCGTCGTTGGTGTAGGTCCGCGCCGCGTGTCTGCCGCTCTTCGCTGCCGAAGAAGCTTCAACGGGCGTTTCGCGCGACATACGCCCCGAATAATAGGTCCAGGAACCACGAGGGAACTCCACCTGAGCATGCTCGGCATGCTCGCCGTGCTCTTCATGCATGCCCATCGGACCCATGTGAGGGAAGTGTCCGGACGGGGGTACGATCGGCATGTCGCCGCCGGCGTACCACACGGGAACCGTGCGCGAAGCGTCGGTATCGCCGGGGATCATCGAAAGCGTCGAGTTCCGCGCGCCGGCCAGCAATCCGGCCGTCGCATTGGTCGCGCCCACGGGCGAGGAAGAAACTGTTTGAAAGGAAATGCTGGGCGTCGTGATGAGCGGAACGTAGGGTCCGCAACCATACGGGCAATAACCGGGAACGCCGCGCACGCCAGCCTGGCCGAATGCTATCGCGCTGAGCGCAAAAGCCACGATTGCCACTGCAAGAGACCGCATAGACCTACCTCCGAGAAGAACCGGTTCCACTTAGACGGAAGCAGGTCGCGTACCAGTTTTAGACCGCTTTCAACTCCGGGGATCTTTGGGTTTTGTACTTGTTTCGGGTGAGGCTGGCGCTGTGCTGAAAAATGCACCCGCAACAAGCTGCACATTTGCCGCAGAAATCTGACGTTCCCGGCAGGCCAACTCAACCGAAAAGCCGTGAGCGGCGGGCTTAGGAGCCGACGTAGCGAGCATAGAGACTGCGTGCCACGCCGATATCGGTCGTGCCTTTGATGATGGCCCGGCCATCCGGAAAGAGCGTCATCTCGTACGGTTCGCGAAAGAACTTCAGAACAAAATCGTTGTGACGGACGGTGCCGAGCGGCTCGAGGCGGCGCGTCAGTTCTCCGAAGTCGATGGGGCGCTGCCGCTCGTGGATCTGGACTGAGTTGCGGCCACACAGGGTGATGTGCGGCCGTCCTTTGCCCTCGAGGTGAACGAACGCGCGCTTCTGGCAGACCTGACAGCCTGCCTTGGGGTGGGCTGATGAGATCTCTGCCCGCTCGTTGTACCAGACGTCCCAGGACAGAAGTGTCCGGCGTAGCTTTTCCCGTGCTCCAATCAACAGCTTCAGCGATTCGCTGGCCGCGATCGATGCGACCAGATTGACCGCAGAGTTAAGAATTCCGGCGGTCTCGCACGTCTCGACGGTTCCTTGCGGAGATTCTGGGAAGACGCACGCCAGACAAGCCGTTTCTTCAGGCAGCACATTCAGGGTGACGGCGTAGCTTCCAACGGCAGCCGAATAGATCCAGGGGATGCGCTTTGATACCGCGTAATCGTTCAAGAGATACCGCGTTTCGAAGTTGTCGGTTCCATCGAGAATGAGCTCAGCACCATCCAACAACTCTTCGACGTTTTCCGGAACAAGGTCCGCGATCCGGGATTCGACAGCAATCTGCGAATTGAAGGCCACAATTCGCTTTTGTGCAGCCACGGCCTTGGGCAGCGATTCGGCGGCGTCGCTTTCATCGAACAGCGTCTGCCGCTGCAGGTTGCTAGGCTCGACGTAGTCCCGGTCAATAATGCGCAGCGTGCCGATTCCCGAGCGGGCGAGCAGGGCCGCAATTGCGGAACCGGTGGCGCCGCATCCCACGATTGTGACTCGGGAGCCAGTAAGCCGCCGTTGGCCCTCGCGGCCGATGCCTCGAAACAGAATTTGCCGGGAATACCGCTCGTCGAGTTCCAAAGACATTACCAATCCTGCGCTGCGAAACCGTTATTATAGGTGCGCTTGTTGGTGAATTGCGACGGGCACGGACGATAGCACGGCCCACCGTCGCAACGCGGGCGCCGGGGCGAAGGCAGGTTCGGCGGGAAGCGCATCACACGATTCGAATGCTGCGCCATTCGGTGGTGGTTCCGAGACAACGGGCGGTCGCCCGGGTTCATCGTACTTGAAAAGGTGTGCACATCCAGGGTTAGGAGCGGTTTTGCGAGGACGGGAATGGCTGTGCGCAATCCTGGCCGTAGTCGTCTTTCTGCCGTGGGTCGCGGCCGGACAGGCTTCCGCGCTACCAGCGTCCCCCCCTCCCCAGCAGGCGCCGCAAAATCCGACACCGCCCCCAAATCCGTCGCCAGAAAATGTCCCAGCATTGCCCCTGGACTTGCCTGGCGAACTCCCCGAAGGTCCCATCCCGCCGCTAAGCGCGATTACCGCGTATGTAGGCAGGACCGTGGGCAATCTCCGCTTTTCGAAAGTGCCGCAACGCGAATGGGACCACTTGCTGGCACTGGTACCCCAAAAGAAGGGCCAACCCCTCGAGCGCGACCATATTCGCGACGGTGTCATTGCGCTGTATAACACCGGGCTCTTCTCAAATATCGAAGTTGAGGCCGAAAAACTTCCCGACAACCAGGTTGCGATCACATTCGTGACCGAGGCCAACTTTTTTGTGGGCACGGTTAGCGTGACTGGAGAGCCCAGTCGCCCCAGTGCCAACCAGATCATCAGTACCAGCAAGCTTCAACTCGGCGAGATCTATAGCAGCGACAAACTCGATCGCGCCAAAAGCAACATTCTGCAGTTGCTGGCCGAAAACGGCTACTATCGCGCGACACTGACTGCGGAAGAGCGGGCCAGGCCTGATACCAACCAGATGGATATCGCATTCCATCTTTCGATCGGCGCGCCGGCTCACATCCAGCAGGTCTCGATCAACCCGGAGGCTGGCATCTCGCAAGGCCAGGCCGAGGACATCGCCAAGATGCATCCCGGCAAGCAAGTGACGGCCGATCGGGTGAACAACGGCCTGCAGCGCCTCCGCAAACATTACGTGAAGCAGAACAGGCTGCTGGTACAGGTCTTGCTGGCGGAGAAGAAATATCATCCCGAGACCAACGGCGTGGATTACCGCTTCCAGATCATGCCCGGGCCCAAAGTCCAAATACTGGCCGAGGGCTACAAGATCAAGCGCGGAACAATCGAGAAGCGCGTTCCAGTCTACGAAGAGAATGCACTGGATGATGACCTGCTCGCGGAAGGCCGGCGCAACCTGCTCGACTTCATGCAGGGCAAGGGATATTTCGACGCGAAGGTTGGCATCAAGAAGGAATCCGATGCGAATCAACTCAAAGCGATTTACGTCATCGATGCCGGAACGCGTTACAAGCTCGCCAAGGTCATTATCACAGGCAACAAATACTTTCTGGCGGATGCGCTTCGCGACCGCATGCGGGTGCAGCCAGCGACCCGGTTCTTCTCGCGCGGCCGGTATAGCCAGTCGTTGCTGGCAAGCGACATCAAGGGTCTGCAGGATCTCTATCGCGCGAACGGGTTTCGCGAGATTCAGATCAAAAGCTCAGTCGACGATCAGTATCAGGGCAAGTCCAACCAACTCGCCGTGCTGCTGGATGTTCAGGAAGGCCCGCAGACACTGGTGGAGAAAGTCAACCTGACAGGCAATCAAAAGGTATCGACGGGTGACTTGCTGGCTTTGATGAATACGGCTGCGAACCAACCTTACTCCGATTTCAACCTTGCCACGGACCGCGACCAGATTCTCAGCTACTACTTCAATCACGGTTTCCCGAATGCGAGCTTAGAGGTCACTACCAATCCCGTCAGCGGCACCAAGGATCGCATGGATGTCACCATGACGATTACCGAGGGCCAGCAGTTTTTCGTCGACCAAGTCCTGGTGTCGGGGTTGGTGCATACACGCCCACACATTGTTCACCGTCGCATTCGAGTGCGCCCGGGTGCGCCGCTCAGCCAGGAAGACATTCTCAGCACGCAAACCGCTCTTTACGATCTCGGCATCTTCAGCCAGGTTGATACCGCCGTGCAGAACCCGGACGGCACCGACCCCACCAAGAATGTGCTGATCGACCTGCACGAGGCCAAGCGCTACACCTTCAATTATGGAGTCGGATTCGAGGTGCAGACCGGGCAGCCCTCCAGCGCTCCTTATGTTCCGCAGGGAAGGACTGGCGCCAGTCCGCGCGTTTCCTTCGAGATGACCCGTCTCAACTTCCGGGGCCTCGATCACACGGTTTCGTTCAAGGGCAACCTCGGCCGATTGCAGCAGCGCGCGCTACTCAACTACAGCGCGCCCGGCTTGTGGAACAACAACAACCTCACGCTGTCGATCACAGGCTTCTATGACAACACCCTCGACATCACGACCTTTACTTCTAAACGGCTTGAAGGTTCGGTCCAGTTGAGCGAGAACCTGGGGCCGCGCGACCTTCCGCCCGGCTCACGTCATGCGAATACGCTGATCTATGCCTTTACCTACCGCCGGGTACAAGCCAGCAACCTGGTGATCAGCTCGAACCTGATTCCGTTGCTGTCCCAGCCCACGCGCGTGGGTTTTCCGAGTTTCACCTTTATTCATGACAAGCGGGACAATCCGATCGAGAGCACTCGGGGCGACTACACGACCCTCGATGCCGCCGTCGCCTCCGGATACTTTGGTTCTGAAGCTGATTTTGTGCGTTCGCTTTTTCAGAATTCGACTTATTACGTTCTCACCAAACGCCGGCCTGTGGGGCATCAGTTCGTCTTCGCACGGTCGACGCACGTCGGCATCCAGCTGCCGTTCAACAACACCAAGACGCTTGAGCCTGCCGAGGCGCTGACCGTGCCGGACAATGTGACGCTCATTCCTCTGCCCGAGCGATTTCTCTCCGGTGGCGGCAACTCCCACCGTGGATTTGGGTTGAATCAGGCAGGTCCGCGAGACCTTCACACCGGTTATCCGGTCGGGGGCAGCGCCCTGTTCCTGAACCAGATCGAACTGCGCATGCCTCCCGTCGAGTTACCGTTCGTGGGCGACAACCTAAGCTTCGCGGTCTTTCACGACATGGGCAACGTCTTTCCCAGGGCGGCGGATATGGTCAATAACCTTTTCCATTGGCACCAGAAAGACCCCGATGTCTGCCGCAACGAAGCGACGTATACTCAATGCAATTTCAATTACATTTCGCACGCTCTGGGAGTCGGGCTGCACTATCGAACCCCGATCGGTCCGATACGGTTCGACGTGGGATACAATTTAAACCCGCCCAGATTTCCGAGCTTCCAAACTGTAACCAATAACGTCAACGGCCAGTCGACTAGTACCCAGTTCTATCCCCAAAGGGCTTCTCACGTGAACTTTTACTTTAGTATTGGGCAATCATTCTGATGAAAATGCGTCCCAAGACTGTTTTGCTCGCGATGTGGGTCTTCGCCGGGTTGCTTCATGCAGGCGAGGTGATCGATCGCATTGTTGCCATCGTCAACGGGAATGTCATCCTGCAGAGCCAGCTTGAAGATGACCTTTGTTTCGAAGCATTCTCCGACGGGCGCCCGCTCTCCAACGTCGGGGATGATGAGCGGCGGGCGGCGCTTGGTCACCTGGTTGATCAGGAAATCCTGCGTCAACAATTGGGTGCGGATATTCATCAACCGACACCTGAGCAAGTGCAGAAACGGATTGAAGAAATTCGCGCGAATTACCCCGATGCCAAGACCGATGCGAGGTGGTTGCGTACCCTGTCCAGCTACGGACTGACGGAGAAGCAATTGGAGGTCCGCGTAACGCAGCAGTTGGCGCTGCTTCGAGAAGCCGATATCCGGTTGCGTCCTTCGGTCCAGATTGAGAACCGCGGGATCGAAGACTACTATCACAACGTCTTCCTACCGAAACTTCGTCAGGCCGGTGCGGCCGATGTTCCACTTCCCGAGGTGACGGCTCAAATTCGCGAGATTCTGACCCAGCAAAAAATCGACGAATTGTTCGATTCCTGGTTGCAGTCTCTGCGAAAAGACAGCAAAGTTCGAACTCTGCTGCCGCCAGAAACGGCGAAGTACGCGGGAGAGGCGACGAGGTGATGGATCCAGCCCCAAAGCCGCGCCGCAGCCGGTGGAAGATCTACCTGCTGTTTGCGTTTCTGGGGCTAGTGCTGATGCTGGCGGCGTCATTGTGGTACACAACCACGGAAGGCTTTCAGGCTTATGTGCGCGGCCGCATTGTCCAGATACTGGAACGCCAAACTGGCGGGCGCGTAGAACTCGGTGCTTATCACACGATCCCGCTCCACTTGCAGGTCGAAATTCGCGATCTTACGATTCACGGTCTGGAATCTGCGGATCAGATCCCCCTGGCGCATGTTGACAGCGTAGTCGCTCGCATCAAGGTGATCTCGCTGTTGCAAACCCAGTTTGGTTTTGAGTCCCTCGATCTTGAGCATCCGGTGATTCATTTGATCGTGTACCCGGATGGATCGACGAACCAGCCCGAGCCCAAATTTCCGCGCAGCTCCTCCAATTCACCCATCGAGACGATCTTCTCGCTCAGCATCAATCAGTTTTCCGTGCGGCGGGGCGAATTTATCTGGAATAACGAAAAAGTTCCTTTCGATCTCGACACGCGCAATCTCACTGCGGATATGACCTACTCTTTCCTGCGCCGGCGATTTGACAGCCACGTGGTGTTAGGGAAGGTTGACACCTCCCTGCCAGGAATGCAGCCGTTCGCCTGGACGGCTGCCACCCATTTCACGCTAGGCCGGCGGTCGATGTCGGTGGAAACATTGACTTGGGACACGGGCCGCTCCCACGTCGAGTTTCATGGATTAATTCGGGATTTTCGGAAGCCCGTCATACAGGGAAACTATACCGCCCACCTGAATCTGCTGGAGGCGTCCGAGGTTTTTCGCCTGCCGGAACTGCATGCCGGATCGATCGATTTGGCAGGCGTCGGCTCCTGGTCTCAGGAGGACTACTCAGCCTCGGGCAAGGTCACCGCCAACCAGATTGAGTATCGCAACGCGAAGATCAACGTGCGGGACGTCGGCGGGACATCCGACTTTTCGCTTGACCCGCGAGAGCTCAAACTTCAACGCACGCAAGGTCGCTTGCTCGGTGGTTCGGTCGCCGGTGATGCCGACATTTCGAACTGGTTCGCGCTGTTCACTTCCACGCCGCAAAAGCTAACGGAAAAACTCTCTGATAGTCGTTCCGCCCGGACCACAAAGGCCGCGAGTACCAGCCCACCGATTGAAAGCAAAGGCTTGATTCACTTACGCGTGCGCGACATCGCGGCCTCGGCGGTGGCGGCGGCCCTGGGTGGGATCCGACACTTTGATCGGTTGAACCTCGACGGCGTCACCGAAGGCACCATCGAAGTTCGTTGGCAGGGGTCTTTTCGCAACCTCGAAACCGAGTTTGCCTTAAACCTGACACCGCCGGAGCGGCGCCAACCGGATCGCCTGCCGGTGACCGCCCATGCGCGCGGCATCTACCGAATGCTGCCTGACGAACTTGAGCTAGCGCAGTTTGACTTGACAACACGCTCGACCCAGCTTCGCGCCACGGGCAAGCTGGGCGAGAGTTCCACGCTGCAAATCTCAGCCGCCAGCAGTGACGTCAGCGAGCTTCAGCCCCTTATCAACATCCTCGGCGGACCGGATCCCTTGCCTGTCGACGTGCGGGGTAATTTCAGCTTTTCGGGAAGCGCCGCCGGCAAGACATCATCGCCGGCTCTTGCCGGTCATGTGCAGCTCAGCGACTTTTTTACGTTGATACCCGCCACGGGCCGCACCCCTGAGCGCCGGGTTCATTGGGACTTCCTGAATGGTGATGTTCAACTGTCTTCGCGGGGAGCCGCCCTGCGCCGGGCGACGGCACAGCACGGCGCAACCAACGTCCGTTTTGACCTCAGCGCTATGCTCGAAGACTGGGACTTCGCTTCCGATAGTCCCTTCACGGCGCACGTCGACCTGGAGAACGCCCAGGTCGAAGAGTTAATGTCACTGGCTGGCTACAACTATCCGGTCTCGGGAGAAATGAACGCTCTCGTTCAGGCGTCAGGCACACGCGATCGACCGCACGCAGACGGGCACTTCCATCTGAACAACGGACTCGTCTACGGTCAGCCGATTTCCCGCCTAGATGCCGACCTTCATTGGACGGGTGAGGACGCCAACTTCAACAATGTGGAGTTGGTATCACAAGATGCGCATATCAAGGGCGGAGGCAGCTATACGCCGTCCACACGGAGCTTCCAGGTAAATCTGCAGGGAACCGGCATTGACCTTCAACGGATCCCTCAGCTTGAACGCAGCCGGATACTGGTCGAAGGCCGCGCGGATGTCTCCCTTCAGGGTGGAGGCACGCCCGAAGCGCCCGCGCTCAACGCGAAAATTGTCGTTCATGATTTGGCGTTCGATCACGAACGCGCCGGCGATCTCAACATCGAGGCCGTCACACAGGGCGAAATGCTCAAGGTGACGGCGCGATCAAGCTTCGAACGGGCACAACTCAACCTCGATGGCACCGTGCGCCTGCGTGATGACTATCCTGCCGACCTGACACTGGCCTTTGATCATCTCGATGCTGACGCATTTCTTCACGAGTACTTGCACGGGCGCATCACGGGCCATTCTGCGGTGATTGGGCAGGTCCAAGCTCATGGCCCGCTTCGAGATCCAGCCAGGTTTGCGGCGACCGCGGAATTGACTGGCATCGCAACCGACATCAGCAATGTCAAGATCGCGAACCAGGATCCCATCCGGCTGACGCTGGCGGATCAGACGTTGCGCATCGAGCAACTGCATCTGATCGGCGAGGGGATTGATTTCAGCGGGCACGGGACCGTGTTCCTCGCCGGCACGCGCGACCTCGACCTGGCATCGCAGGGCCGCATCGATCTATCGATGTTGCAAATGTTCGATCCCGAGCTCACGTCTTCGGGAACGGTTGAAGTGAATCTCGACGTTACCGGTCCTTTGGCCAACCCCCAGATGGTCGGGCGCGTCAATGTGGACCATGGCGCTTTGAATTATGCCGGCTTGCCCAGCGGCCTGAGCGACATGAATGGTTCGCTTGTCTTCAATCAGAATCGCCTGCAAATCGAATCGCTCACTGCGCACAGTGGCGGCGGGACACTCAAGCTGACTGGACAGGCCACTACCTACGCCGGGCAAATCAGCTTCGATATCGGGGTCGTCGGCCAGGATATCCGGTTGCGCTACCCGCCCGGTGTCAGCTCCACCGCAAACGCGGAAATGCGCTTCTCGGGTACCACGGAGAACGCGACGCTTGCCGGCAACATCACGGTCAATAAGCTGGCCATCACACCCGGCTTCGATTTCTCTTCCTATACGAGTGCATCGGCCCAGTCGGTTGTAGTGCCGCCTCCAACCTCGCCGTTGTATCGCATCAAGCTCGATGTCCACGTGACCACTGCCCCTGATCTGCAAATGCAAACAGCGATTGCGCGTCTGTCAGGCTCTGCCGACCTGCGCGTGCGCGGCAGCGCGGCACGTCCGGCAGTGCTTGGGCGTATCGACGTTCTGGAAGGTGACATCAGCTTCAATGGCGCCAAGTATCACCTGGAGCGCGGGGAAGTCCTCTTCACTAGTCCCGTGAGCATTCAGCCGGTGCTCGATCTCCAGGCGACCACGCGTGTGCGCGACTACGACATCACGGTTAGCGTGAATGGCGCCGCCGATAAGCAGCTCAATATCAAGTACCGTTCCGATCCACCTCTTTCAGATGCCGACATCATCGCGCTGCTCGCCGTCGGACAGACCCGCGAAGAATCTGCGCAACTGTCGCAATCCGGCGCCGGAGGGTTCAGCCAGACCGCTTCTAACCTGATCCTCAGCCAGGCCCTTAACGCGACCGTCGGCAACCGCGTACAACGCCTCTTCGGTATCAGCAAAATCAAGATCGATCCCGAAGGGCTTACCACTGAAACCAACCCAACGCGCGGCGCCCAGGTGACGATCGAACAACAAATTTCGAATAACTTCACTCTGACCTATAGCCAAAACGTCTCGCAGGCATCACAGCAGATTATTCAGGGCGAGTATTACGTTCGCCGCAACTTGTCCCTCGTCGGCGGACGCGACCAGAACGGGGTCGTCAGCTTCGATATCAAGTTGCGCCAGCGGAAACGCTGATTTCACGCTGGAGCACGCATTCCGGCAAATCACGCCATGATGAGCCGGGTTCGCCGCACCGCGCTCATTCCATCCCTTCGGCCTGTGCTCGCATCCAAGGTTTGAGCAAAATTCATTCAGGAGGCTGTATTTGTGCGTCGTTTTCTGTACATGATTCTGCTGTGCGTGTTGGTTGCACCACTGGTTGCCTCGGCTCAGGTGTCGTCGGGCAACGTTTTCTTCGGTTACTCTCACGGCAGCACCGGGTTGAGCAACAATGGAAACACGGGCCTGAATGGCTGGGAAGGCACGTTGGAAGGCAAGATCGTCCCGTTCTTTGGTCTGGTAGCTGACGTGAACGGCTTATACGGTTCTACTAGTGGCTTTCCCACCAGCAGCGGCTCGCTCGTGCACGTCAGCGCCAGCGAGTACAACGTCCTGTTCGGTCCTCGCCTGTCGGTGACTGTGAAGCGTTTCCGTCCGTTTGCTCACGCCCTAGTAGGCGTGTCGCATGTGGGCGTAAGCGGAAACGGTTATTCGGCGTCCGACACCGCTTTGGGATATGCGCTCGGTGGTGGCTTGGACTATCGCTTCTGGGGACCGATTGGCTGGCGCTTCCAGGGAGATTTTCTGCAAACCCGCTTCTTTGGTACGACCCAGAACGATGGCCGTTTCTCGACCGGCATCGTTTTTCATTTTTGATCCCGAGGTCATGGCGACGTCATAAGACCCGGAAACTGCACAGAAGTTCCGGGCCTGGTTTTTGGATCCAGTGGGGGCGGCTTTAAAGCGCAGCCAACAAGTCATAGAATCGCTGCGCACGCGAAACGAGGAAACCCCGGGCTCCTTGAGAACCTTCTCCGAACTCCGCGCTGCTATGGTCAAGACCCAGCTTCAGGACCGCGGGATCCACGACGAGCGCGTCCTTGATGCCATGTTGCGCGTGCGGCGTCATGAGTTTGTCGCTCCGGAATTCCGGTCACAAGCCTACGACGATTGCCCGCTGCCCATCGGGGAAGGCCAAACCATCTCGCAACCTTTTATTGTGGCGCTCATGCTGCAGGCTCTCCGGCTTCGGCCGGAACATACAGTTCTGGAGATCGGCACCGGTTCGGGTTACCAGACCGCGCTGTTTGCTGAATTGGTCAATCGTGTTTACTCCGTGGAGCGCCAGGCCACGCTCGCTTACAACGCGACGGAGACCCTTGCGCAATTGGGCTACAGGAACGTCAGAGTACTTCTTGGAGACGGAAGCCAGGGACTTCCGGAATATGCACCTTACGACGCGATCGGAATCGCCGCTGGCGCTCCCCGCATCCCACCCTCTTTGCTCGCCCAGCTTCGGGACGGTGGACGCATGGTTATCCCGGTTGGCCCGCACGAGACCCAGGAGTTGGAATTGGTGGAAATGACGGGCGGAGTACCGGCAGTGTCGACGATTTCAGGTTGCCGCTTCGTCCCACTGATTGGAGCCGAGGGGCACGCGTCAGATTCGTGACTTGAGTTCCGTTCAGGTGGTGGAGCGTGTGGTACCGACCAGCGCGGAGAGGCGCCGGATGCTGTCACCCAGCTTGCTCAAGCCTTGTGCAGCTCGTTCTCCCAGAGAGTTCTCGGGTTCAGGTGCATCGCTGAAGCCGGCCTCCTGCATTTTCTTGATCGAAGCATCAAAGCGCTTCCGGCTGGTCTCATCCATATCGATGAAGCGGAAGGCTTGCGCGAGAGGAATTCCATCCGCGCCGCAACCTAGAAACTGGATTTGCGCCTTCATCGGGCCGAATACGGTCTTGAGCGCCATTTCGCCGAAAGTGCCGTGGGCAATCGGCCCCTTGGACAGAATGGCCGATCCGCCGGTAATGGAGAGCCGCTGGATGACCCCGACAAACTTTTCGGATTCGATGACGAACAGCGCCCGTTCGCTATTGGGTACGCAAATTCGCGGCGGACGGCTCGCTTTCTTGGCCTTTTGTGGTTTCCCGGGCATGTTACCCAAGCATCGCAACCTAGCCGGATTCGGTCAACGTTACGTAAGTGTGGACTCCGGCTTGATTGCCAGGGCAGTGCGGCCTGAGGTTTTCCTTACGCGTCTGGTGGCCTGCCCTTGACAGGCTGCCGGTCGGCACGCCATCCTATACGCTTTTCATCAGGCAGAATTGCCGTTCCGAGAGAGCTGCCTTCGAGTTCGGGGTATTAGAGAGGAAAGACTTGCGAGTCCGGGTTTTTTATCACGATAAATGCTTTGACGGAGCCTCCTCGGCGGCATTGTTCGCCCGCTTCTATCGCGAACGCATCCGCAACGACGTGCAGTTTGAGTTTCACGGGCTGCTGCATCGTGCTGGCGCTCTTTTCGACGAGAGGGACTTTACAGGCGACGAGAACGCCATCGTCGACTTTAAGTATTCCAGCTCACCGAAGATCACTTGGTGGTTCGATCATCATGAGAGCGCATTCCTGAGCCCAGAGGATGCCGCCCATTTCGAGCAGGATCAGAGTAATCGCAAGTTTTACGATCCGGATTTCAAGTCCTGCACGAGTTTTATCGCGATGATCGCCGAGCAGCGCTTCGGGTTCAATGCGAATCCGGTGGCGGATCTGGTCCACTGGACCGACATTATTGACGGCGCACTTTATCCTGACGCCAAGACGGCGGTGGAAATGGCCGCTCCCGCTATGAAGCTCACCATGGTGATAGAGTCTGCGCCCGACTCGCACTTTGTACCTCAGCTCATTCCGCTGCTCGCCGATAAGCCCTTGACGCAGATCCTCGAGGAACCTTTCGTGGCGCCAATCCTGCCGCCGCTGCTCAAGCGGCATGAGCTTTCGATCGAAATTCTTCGCGAGCGCACGGAGTGTAAGGACGCCACCATCTTCTTCGATGTCACCGACCACCAACTCGAGGGCTACAACAAGTTCGTGCCATATTACCTGCACCCGGAGAGCATCTACTCGGTGGGCCTGAGCAAGAGCAGCTTTCGCGTGAAGGTCTCAGTGGGATCCAATCCCTGGGCTCCGAGAGAGCCTGCCGTGAATCTCGCAAAAGTGTGTGAGCGTTATGGAGGAGGCGGGCACGCTCGCGTTGGCGCAATTTCGTTCGACGTCACCAAGCACGAAGAGGCGCGCCGGGCCGCTTTCGAGATCGTAGAAGAGCTGCGTACCAGCGTACGCAGAGAAAAATAGCCCAGCCGCGCCTGATGGGACTGCAGTTCGCCGAAGCGACTTGAGAGAAGGGTGCGCTTTACGCGGCCCGGCGTTCCCGCGCCACTTGCATGATCTCCGGACGGAAGTTTTTCACGGCGCGATATCCGGCCCAAATGAACGCGGCCAACAACAGAAGTTGCACGATTGCAAAGGGCGGTTCATTGCCCTTCGGAGCCAGCGCGTGCAACGAAGGCACTTTCTCGAAGGTCTGCACGACCAACACAAAACAGTTGAGATACAAGGCGGTCACGGCGCAGATTACATAGGTGCGGCGCCAGCCTCCGCTAAGGCCCTGGCTGTAGAGCCCAATCATCGCGATGGCGAGCACCACCAGCGAGATGGCTCCCAGCACGTGCGACGGCATCAAGTGCTGAACCGGGAAAAGATACCCCGTAAGACTTGTCAACACCGTAGTCAGCAAGAACAGGTGAGTCCAGCCGATCCAAAGCTTGCCTTTCATCAGGCCATACACAGCAATCAGCCCGGCAACGATTCCAATAAGACTTAGAACAACGTGAATGGCGGTGAACGTGGCGGTCGACATTCCGAGGATCATGTTCGTGTCCTTTCGATCCAGATGCGGAATTCTGATACAGCTCGTAGCAGATTCTCCCCTGTACCCGGTTTTCCCGGGCGCGCGCCCCGTTGGGCCGAGAATATATCGCGCTCCGGTGTCCTTGGCAAACCGGAACAGCAATAAACCTTTCAGACGAGCGAGGCCGCGGCAGCGGCGGTGAATCAGATGAGATTCTATGGCGGGAACTGAAAGAGCTGAAAAGAGAAGCTATCGTTGATAGTTGTCGGCCAGCACGATCACGTGCTCCGGCTCAACCGAGGCCACCTTTTTGGGCGACCCGTCTTCCACCCGAATCGTGAAGTTCACTGTAACCTTTGCATAGGTTTCGACTGGGACACCATTCTGAGTATACGGCTTGAACTTCCACTGCAGGACAGCCTCACGTGCTGCCGATCCCAGAACCGCCGGACCTCTCAGAACGCGCAACTCCCGAATCGCTCCGTCGGTCCCAACCAAAGCCTGCAGCTCGACGGAACCCTCTACTTTCGTCTTCTTGTCCAGTCGCGGATACAAAGCGGGACTTGGTTCCTGCACGACCGTGACTTGGGAAACTCGCGCCCGCTGCGCAGCCTGGCTGGTTACCATGGCTGCGGTTTGAGTCGGCTTCGAGATGTGCTTTGCTGGTGTCGACGCCTTGCTCGAAACCTCCTGTTTTTGAACTAAAGGTTTCGTCTTAGCCGAAGTCGCTTGCTTTGCTACTGCGCTTGGCGTCGTAATGTCGGACGGGCCGGCAACATCTTGCTCTCCAATAGGAGTGGAAGGGGCGGTCTGCAAGGTTGCGGGCTGAACTTCCTGCGATTTCGTTTGAAGAGTTGGCGCAACTTGCGCTATGGGTTCCGGCTCGAACAGAAAGTCGCGATCCCGAAACGCTACAACCGCAATCGCCACCATCAATAGCACCAGAGCGACTAGCATCCGCCGCGACTGAGCGCGCTCCGCTCCTGGGCCGGCCTCCGGGGTTGCGGTCTGCTGTTTGCCGATTTCGTATGCGACGTTCACAATCCAGAACCTGAATGGGAATTTCTATTGCTAGATTGCCCCACACATATTTCAGGCACAATGGCACGCACGTGCCTGCGAGTGGCCCGAGCGGGCTAGAAGTTCTTTGTCTGTCTCAAGTTGCGACTTTGGCTGCGCCGGCGAGTCTGTATCGATCCAAACGTGTCGGCTGGCATAATCCTAGGAATGGCTGGGAATCCCGGTCCCTAAATGCCTGATTCGTCACGAGAATCCGCTTCATTCGCATTACGTGCTGATCACCTGGGGATATCCGTTCCTGGCAAAATTCTGCTGGAGGAGGTCAGCTTCGAAGTTGTACTTGGCGAAATGCTCGCCATCGTTGGCCCGAGCGGATCAGGGAAGTCAACTCTGCTACGCCTGCTGAATCGCCTAATCGAGCCGACGAGCGGCACTGTTTACCTAGACGGCATCGACTACAAGCAGATCGCGCCCCGCGACCTTCGGCGCCGCGTGGGCATGGTGATGCAACGGCCATTCCTGTTTCCGGGTTCGGTTGCCGACAACCTGCAATTCGGTCCCGGGCAGCGCGGCGAAAGACTCTCCGACGACCAGATCACTCAATTGCTGGTAGGTGTCGGTCTCGCCGGTTTCGCATCGCGCAGCGTGGCGAATCTCTCCGGAGGCGAGGCACAACGCGTTTCCTTCGCTCGTACCCTGGCCAACGGGCCGGAAATCCTGCTGCTGGATGAGCCGACCTCGGCACTCGACGAAGATTCCAAACGTGAAGTTGAATCGCTGATCCGGCGGTTGATGCAACCGCGAGGGGACGCAAACGCGGAAGCCACAAAGAAGCTTGCGGAGGTCTCTCGGAAAACTCTTACCTGCTTGCTCGTAACCCACGATCTTGCGCAAGCCGCTCGCCTGGCTCAGCGGGCGCTCACACTGAACGCCGGGCGCATTGTGAAGTCCGGACCGGCGGCGGAGGTATTGAATGCTGCAAACCATCTTTCATGATCCCTTGCGACTCGGCTTCGCGCAGGCCGCGGTTGCGGCTCTTGCCGCCATCACGGTGGTGTTGCTGGCGCGCGGGCGCGGCATTCATCTCGAATCCGAACTGGCCATCGCCCTGCTGCGGGGCTTGGTGCAGATCATCGCGGTAGGTTCGGTGCTACTTCTCCTGCTGCGCGCGCCTGGCTGGAGCAGTCTGTTTCTTCTCGCCGCCATGATCGTCGCTGCCGGCGCGACCTCGGCTGGACGAGCCAAAGGCATTCCCGGTGCATTTCCCGTCTCGACCTGCGCCATCGCATGCGGTGCTGGTTCGGTCATCGCGGTAATGACCTGGCTCGGCGTGATTCAGACTTCCATCACCACCCTGGTGCCCGTAGGCAGCATGCTGATCGCCAACGCCATGAATACCAACGGTCTCGCCCTGAACCGCATGCGCGCAGATGTGCTCGCACACGTTGGTGAGATCGAGAGCGCGCTCGCGCTCGGGGCCGACGGCAGGTCCGCCGTCTCAACTTACGTACAGCAGTCGTTTGAAGCCAGCCTGATTCCCGCCATTGATTCATTGCGGTCGCTGGGCATCGTGTGGATTCCGGGCCTGATGGCGGGCATGTTGCTCTCAGGTGCGCGTCCGGTTTACGCCGCAATCTACCAGTTTGTCGTGCTGGCGATGATCTTCGCCTCGTCCGGCCTAACCTCCCTGGTCAGCACCTTGCTCATTCGTGGCCGTGTGTTCTCGCCGGCGGAACAACTTCTGCTACGTCCCGGCGCTCAAGCCTGATCCAAACTCCATGCTGGACGTACTCGCCGAAATTGCTGTGATTCGGATCACCTCTATCGAGGCCAGTAATCACGGCGTGTTCGGCCCACGGTGCCTAGCCTTAATCGTGGAGGGTCGATATGCACGGACTCGACGGAGTGTTTCTGGCCATGCTCGCGTCGATCGCAATCCTGTTTCTCATCACATGGATACGGATCGAATGGTTCGAGTAGCTGCAAGCGCCAAATAAGATGTACACGTGGGATTCTCGTTTTGCGGGACGGCAGGTATGATCAGGGAGTTGATGTTGGGGGGACCCTGCTCGGATCTGGCCAAAATTCCAACCGTCATGCGCGACAGGTAAAAGCGCTGCGCGCTGTCGCTTCCGTTGAATTCATTAAAGGGCTGGCAGTTTTACTCGCCGGGTTCGGCGTGCTCTCGCTGGTGCACCGCGACGCATGGGACGTCGCCGAGAGCTTTCTCGAATGGCTGCATGTCAGCCCAGATACCCGTTACGCGCAAGTCTTTCTGAACCTCGCTGATAAGGTTACGGATAGCAAGCTCTGGTTGGTGGCTGGAGGCGCGATGGCTTACTCTTGTCTGCGCTTTGTCGAGGCCTACGGGCTTTGGTTCGAAAGGGCTTGGGCCGAGTGGCTAGCCTTGGTCTCGGGGGCGATCTACCTGCCGATTGAAATCCTCGAAATTATCGGCAAACCGGACGCAATCCGCATCGGGATTTTTATAATCAACCTCGCCGTGGTCCTGTATATGGCTTACCTCCGCTGGGACGCGCACATCCGGGCTCAGCAGAGTCGGGATGTTTATCAGGCAGCTGATTGAAGGCGTCTCGAACAGCTTGGGACGTTTGGAACGCCGGCTAAGCCCAAACATGCGGTTCTAATACCCAGCTAAGAAACTTTAATTCTTAGGTGGAAGCCGCGCTTCGGCTCCGCAGCTTGCTACAGTTCAATCTTCGTTCCGAGCACCTTTAGGAACGCCGCCAGCCACGCCGGATGCGCCGGCCAAGCCGGTCCCGTGACCAGCATTCCATCTACGTAAGCCTGGTCCATCGGAATCTCCACATACTTGCCGCCCGCCGCTCGAACCTCGGGGGCGCATGCCGGATAGCAATTCAGCGTACGCCCGTTCACCGCGCCGGCGGCAGCAAGAAGCTGCGCGCCGTGGCAGATGGCGGCAATCGGTTTATTCGATTGCGAAAAGTGGCGCACGATTTCGAGCACCCGCAGGTTCAGCCGAATGTATTCCGGAGCCCGGCCGCCAGGAATCACCAGCGCATCGTAGGTCTCCGGCTTCACGCTGTCGAAATCCGCGTTCAATGCGAAGTTGTGCCCTCGCTTTTCGCTGTAAGTTTGATCCCCTTCAAAATCATGAATCGCCGTTCGGATATTCTGTCCAGACTTCTTGCCTGGACAAACCGCATGCACCACATGGCCCACCGTTTGCAGGGCCTGAAAGGGAACCATCACTTCGTAGTCCTCTACGTAGTCTCCAACCAGCATCAGGATCTTCTTCTGTGCCATCTATGGCTCCTTGGGAAACATCACAGGATAAATGAGGGAATGGGTAGAGACGAAGCGTCGGTTCCATGCACTCTTAATTGGCCGCAAGTGACCATTGCTGATGACCAAACGGTCATAGACCTCGGATGCTTCGGTCTGCGCCGAAAGTGCCGTAGGCTACGGAACGTGGCTCCTGTCCACAGCTCGCCATCCGTCCGCCCAGCCCCGGTCAGCCCGGGTAAGCGCGCCACGGTTACGCCTGCGGCAGGATCTCTCGCGAGCTCACGCAAGCCCCCCTCCCGCAGCGTCGACCACTGGACCATGGTTGCGTTCTATGCAGTCGGCGTTGGTGCCCTCGCACTGGTGCTGCTCTTTTTTGTCGTCCTCGCCGGGGTCGGACTCTATGGGCAGCTTGTCTGGACCTTCACCCAGTGGGACCTTTCCAGTGTCCGCTCAGAGGTTGTGAAGCCTTGGGCTCAGTTGACACTCTGGACGGTATTTCTCTCCGGGACCGCCGTGGGGATCTGGTTCTTTGGCGGCTATGCCTGGCGGAACTTGAATCAGCGCAGGAGCAACGCTGCTACGCGCCGCCGGCGGTAATCTTTCGATGTTCCCCCCATTTTGGTGAACCTAGGGATTTACTGTGGCAGCTGCAGCGTCTCATGCAGCGCCTTCCGCAACCGATCCTGATGTTCCTGCGCCAACTTGTTTCCGCGCGAGGTCAAGTAGAAAACGTCGATGGCCATTTGGCCTTCGGTGTCGATCAGGGCGATCTCGATATTGCACAGCTGCCTTGAGAAGCAGGAACTGATCTGGTGCAGAAGGCCGGGCCGGTCCTGCGCAATTACCTGAATCAGGGTACTGCGAGCGGAGCACGCGTCATCGAACTCGATCTGCGTGTCTACCTTGATTTTCGCCAGTCCGGGTTTTTCCGCGCGCAATCGCTCGCGCAGCATTCGGTCCAGATCGGCTTCCTTCAGCAGCACCGCCACGATGCTGCGCTTGAAGCGCTCCCATTCCGGCAGATTTAATTCGAGTGTTCGAAAGCGGTCGGTGAAGTAGAAGGTGTCGACGACGGTCCCAGCGTCATTGGAGAACGCGTTGGCTTTCACGATGTTCATTCCCCACGCCGCCAGCACTCCAGCCACGTTCGCGAACAGGTACGGACGATCATTGGTCACCAGCGTCAGCTCAAACCAGTGCCGCCCCCGCTCCAGCAGCAGTTGCACCGGGTCTTTGCCGAGTCGTCCCGACATCTCGACATGCGTAAGAACGTCGTTCGCGGGGTATGCTGCCAGATACCGCTTGGGCAGTCCCTCCAGGAAGTTCTTAAGTTTTCGTCCAGCGGTTGGGACGAGGGCGCGCACATGCGCCAGGTGATCGTCTTCCTGGTCCGCATGCAGGCGCTCGTCCACGCTGTGGTTCAGGTGGTTGAAAGTAGCAATGTAGAGCTGCCAGACATTTTCAGCCTTCCACGGAGTGAGCGCGTCCGGATTCACGGCCTTGATGTCGGCGTAGGTCAACAGGGTGAGCATCTTAAGGCGTTCCGGAGTCTCCACCTTCGCGGCAAACGCGCGAATCGTCTCCGAATCGAAAATGTCACGCCGTAACGAAGCCGAGATTTCCAGATGATTTGCGATGAGAAACAGCACCATCTCCCGTTCGGAGGGCTCGAGATCGAGCCGATCCAGGCAACGTTCAGCAATCTCCAGGCTCGATTGGACATGATTCCCGCCCGGCGTGCCTTTGCCGGCGTCATGCAATAGAAGCGCGAGGTAGAGAAGTTCGGGTTGATCGAGTTCACTCAGCACTTCGGCGTAGCGGCGATCCCATTCGGATTGCGATTGCTTCAGATAGTGGAGGCTCTCGATCGCAACAAACGAATGCTCATCCACCGTGAATCGGTGATAGTAATCGCGCACGACCAGCGCATCGATCGCCTTTAGCTCCGGCAATAGCAGCGTAAGAAGCTTGAGGGCGTGCATGGCCCGCAAGGCATCGGCGGCATGCGGTTCGACCAGAATCTCTCCCAGGTACAACCATAACTCCGCACCCCGCGGAGGCGTGGCAGCCAACGAAGGCAGCACCTGCTCGACGCGATGTTCTGTCGTTGTACTCAGCCGTAAGCCATGGTGTGCGACGAAGTGAAAGAGCCGCAGCAGCATCTCCGGGTCGTGCAGCGCCGACGGTTGTTGCAGAAATACCAGTCCATCGACGACCGAAAAGTCTTCATTCGAGATGCGCGAACGCCAGTGCTGAAATTGTTTGTACAGCGACGACCAGGCTGCCGGAATCTCTTCGAGCAGCTGGGCGCAAACTCTATGGACGGTACGCGCGTGCCCGAAATAGAGTCGCATCCAAGCAGCAGCGTCCGGGATCTCGCGATCCGTTGCGCCGATCTTGCGCGCTGCCGCTTCATCCTGCGATTCCCACAAGAGAAGATTGTCGTCGCGCCCCTGGCGCAGGTGCAGGAAGCACCGTACCGAAAGCAGAAAGTCGAATGCCGCATCAAATTGCCGACGGGTTGAAGGCGACAGCAGCGTATCAGGGTCCGGCCACGCTTGCAGCTTATCGACCGCCGAGATGAGCGAAAGCCAGTTCGCGCAGTTGTAGTCGCGTAGTCCACCGGGGCCGTCTTTCACGTTTGGCTCGAGGTGGAAGACCGTATTTCCGTACTTCGCGTGACGCCCGCGCGTAACTTCAGCGAGGCTCTGCACCAGGGGCTGACACTCACGCATCACCAGCCGGGGCAGAACCTTGTCGTGCAAGCGGTCGAACAGGTCCTGATCGCCCGCGAGATACCGGCAATCCAGCAGGGAAATCGTGAACTCAACGTTACCTGGATCGAAGCGGTCACACTCGGCCAGCGTTCGCGTGCAAGGACTCACCTTGATCTTCAGGTCCCATAGTTCCTGGGAGAATCGGCGGATGGCATCTTGCATGGCCGATTCCGTTCCAGCCGCCGCATGCAGAAAAAGAATGTCGACGTCGGAGTGTGGACAGAGCATACGTCGCCCGAAGCCACCCATCGCCACCAGCGCAAAGCCGGCGGGTTTCTGCAGATCGGGGGAGATCATTTCTTGCCACAGGCGGTGCGCTACGTCCTCGACCAGATGGGTCCGATGTGCGACCGCCGCGCGACCGTCCCCGGTGAGTTCGAAGTCCTGCTGGATGCGCGCTGATTCTTCGGCGTAGAAATCGCGAAGATTCCCGCTCAAGGACGACGACGCCGTGATGCTGGTCCCCATAATCCCCATAACCCAGCCGCCCCGAGCGGGCGGATCGAGCCACTCTTTTTGCCCCAGGCGTGTCGACCTCACCGCGCTATAGCGCGCCTTCGCCGCGCTCGTCGTTGCGGATGCGGATGGCCTCGTCCACCTTAGAAAGAAAGATCTTGCCGTCGCCAATCTTGCCGGAACGCGCCGCTCCGATGACCGCCTGCACGGCTTTCTCCACCATCGCGTCGGTGAGCACCAACTCCAGCTTGATCTTCGGAATCAAGTCCACGGTATATTCCCGGCCGCGGTAGAACTCGGTGTGCCCCTTCTGGCGTCCATGCCCGCGCACTTCAATCACGGTCATGCCTTCCACGCCAATCTCCTGCAGCGCGGTCTTCACAGCTTCCAGGCGGGAGGTTTGAATGATCGCTTCTAATTTGGTCATCGTAATGTCTAGGCCGTCACATCGAAGGCGTAACCTTCTTCGCCATGCTGCGAGAGATCCAGTCCTTGAATCTCCTCATCCTCGGTGACGCGCAAGCCGATCGTAACATCGACAATTTTCAAAATAATGATCGTTCCCACAATCCCCAGCGCCCAGGCGATGGCAACGCCGATGAACTGGTTTAGCAGTTGGTGAGCATTGCCATCGAGTAAACCGGAGGGGAGGGCATTGCCTTGGGCGTCTTTGAAAATCGGATTTACCGCGGACGTCGCAAATACTCCGGTCAGGATCGCACCCAGCGTGCCGCCGGCTCCGTGCACGCCGAAAGCGTCGAGTGAGTCATCGTAGCCGAACTTCGCTTTTACGCGGGCCACCATCCAGAAACAGAACGCGCCTGCAATCAGACCGATCAACAAGGCCGGCATCGGCCCAACGAAGCCTGCGGCCGGTGTAATCGCCACCAGGCCGGCCACGCAACCCGAGATCGCACCCAGCGCGCTCGGCTTGCCGTTGCGCAACCACTCCGCTGCGCTCCATCCGATCGCTGCCGTGGCCGCCGCGAAATGCGTCGCCACAAATGCGCTGCTCGCGAGACTTCCAGCCGAGAGCGCGCTACCCGCGTTGAAACCGAACCACCCCACCCACAGCATGCACGCGCCAATAAAGCTCAGCACAACACTATGTGGAGGCATCGCCTCCTTCGGGTAGCCAACACGCTTTCCTAAGTAGAGAGCGCACACCAGCGCCGAAACACCCGAAGTCACGTGCACCACCGTGCCCCCGGCAAAATCAAGGCAAGGGAAGCGCCCGCCCAGGGAGGCATTCAACAGCCCGTTTTTTCCCCAAACCATGTGGGCCATCGGGTCGTATACGAAGAACGACCAGAGCACCATGAAGGCCAGCATGGCACTGAATTTCATGCGTTCCGCAAATGCTCCGGCGATCAGTCCCGGCGTGATGATGGCGAACATCAACTGGTAAACCATGAAGGTCTGTGCGGGGATGGTCGGCGCATAGTCTGGATCCGCTGACGCACCCACACCGTGGAGGAATAGATTCTGCAGTCCTCCGATAAATCCATTTCCAGGCCCGAATGCGAGCGAATAACTCACCAGCGCCCACAGCACGGTGATCACGGCCATCATGGCGAAGCTCTGCATCATGGTCGCCAGCACGTTCTTTTTTCGAACCAAGCCACCATAAAAGAGCGCTAACCCGGGCCCGGTCATCATCAGGACGAGCGCGGACGAAGTGAGCATCCAGGCGTTGTCGCCCGCCGATTTCGCGTCGGCAACCTGTTGCTCCAGTTTCGCTACTCGGGCGGCGTCGACAGGTGCCAGATTCGTGTTCGAAGGCGGAATGGTTGCAGGCGTGGCTGTTTGAGCCCGCAGCCCGAGTGAACAGGAAAGAACCAGAAGTGCAAGAACAGCCGCAAACCGCTTTCCCATCAAGACCGCTCCCGTGGGGGTAGTGTTCAAGGCCCTCAATCTAACTGCTGCCGGGTTGCGACGGAAATCCAAACTATTTATCGAGGGGATCAGGAATTGTTATGGCTTTTTCGCCTGCGCGCGGGGTGTCGGAGTGGGCCGCTCGCGCGGATGCCGGGCAAACTTTTCTGTTCGAACCGGCTTATGGACTTGACAGAAAGGAAAAGAGTTATGCATACTTATTCATTACAATGAATAAATATTCTATAGGCGGAAAAGCATGAGCAAGGGCGCGCGGCAGCGAGCCATTCTCGACGTGCTGCAATGGGGTCCGCTGGGCAGCCAGGAAGAGCTGCAGAAAGCTCTGGCCAAAAAAGGCTTCGAGGCGGGACAGGCCACACTCTCCCGCGACATCAGGGAACTCGGCCTGATCAAGACGCCGGAGGGCTACGAGAGGGCCGAGCGAGCAGCGGTCGAGCCGATTCTGCCGTCTGTCTCGCGCCTAGTGCGGGAGTTCGTGATCGACATCCGCCTGGCCCAGAACCTGCTCGTCCTCAAAACCAGTGTCGGGAGCGCGCAGCCCGTCGCCGCAGCTCTGGACGCGGAAAACTGGGGGGAAGTCGTGGGCACGCTCGCTGGCGATGACACCATCCTGGTGATTTCGCCCGAAAATCGCACTGCACAACAACTCGCCCGCAAGATTCAGGGGATGCTCGCACGATGAAGCTGAAGACCGCCATCGTAGGGGCCACCGGATATGCCGGCATGGAGTTGACTCGGATTCTTGCGCGCCATCCCCACGTCGGAGCACCCCTACTGTTTCGCCGCGAAGGCAAGTCGGCTTCGCGTGATCCACTTCCGTTTGCGAGCGATAGCCCACCGATCGAAACGTTTTCGATCGCGGACCTGAAGAAGAAGAATATCGCTCTTATTTTCCTGGCCACGCCCCACGATTTCTCGCGGGCTATCGTGCCCGAAATTCTGGAGCAGGGAATTCGGATCGTCGATCTGAGCGGCGCCTGGCGCTTGCGCGACTCAGAGAACCGTGCCGTCTATGGCTTCGATGATCCCGATGTGAAGGCCGCCAACGAAGTGATGGGCCGCGCCGTCTACGGTCTCCCCGAGCTTTGGAAGAACGAAATCGCTCCCGCCTCGGTGGTGGCGAATCCAGGCTGCTACGCAACCTCAGTCATTCTTGCGCTGGCCCCGCTCGTGCAGGCTGAACTTATCGATCGCGGCCGCGGGGTGATTTCAGATTCGAAATCCGGTGTTTCCGGCGCCGGCAAGGAACCCACGGCGCGGACTCACTTCGTTTCCGTTGCCGACAATCTCTCGGCTTACAGCGTCTTTCGTCATCGGCATCTTGGCGAGATGGTCGAGCAGTTAGGACTCACACGCCACGAGCTGACCTTTACGCCGCACCTGCTTCCGATCCCACGCGGCATTCTGTCGACGATCTATGTGCATCTGTCCCGCACCATGACGAATGCGGAGATTGAATCGTGCTTTCGTGGCTTTTACGCTGGCCGACAGTGGGTGCGAATCTTCACGCCTCCCGGGCTGCCCGAGATCCAGCATTCGCTGCATTCGAATTACTGCGATATCGGTTTCTGCCTTGCCGACGATGGCCGCCGACTCGTGATCGTCTCCTGCGTCGACAACCTGCTTAAAGGTTCCTCCGGACAGGCCGTGCAGAACATGAACGTCATGTACGGCTGGGATGAGAGGGAGGGCCTCCAATGAAAGTCGTCGTCAAAATCGGTGGGGCCGCGCTCGAGAACCAGGACACGCTTCGCAGTTGCAGCCGCGCCGTCGTCGAACTCACGCAAGGCGGTCATCAGGTGGCCGTCGTGCACGGCGGAGGCGGCGCACTCACCCGCACCCTAGAAAAGATGGGCAAGCAGAGCGAGTTCGTGAATGGCTTGCGCATCACCGACGCCGAGACCCGTGACATGGCGCTCATGGTTCTCTCCGGGCTGGTCAACAAGAAGTTGGTGGCCGCCATCGGGGCAGCGGGAAAGCCTGCGATTGGATTGAGTGGCGGTGACGGTGGCAGTTTCCGGGCCCGCAAGAAAGAAGAGCCCGACCTGGGTTTCGTCGGCGAAGTCGTTGCCTCCGACCCGCGTTGGATCGAAGCGATCTGGAACCAGGGCGGCATTCCCGTGGTGGCCAGCCTCGCCGTGGGTGCTACGGGCGAGTACTACAACATCAACGCCGATCAAATGGCCGCCGCATGCGCCGTCGCCTGCCGTGCCAGCGCCCTGATCTTTTTGACCGATGTACCCGGCGTGAAGGATGCCGACGGCTCCGTTATTCGCTGGCTGAGTCTGCCGATGATCAGCCAGATGGTGGCCGCCTCCGTCGTGTCCGGCGGCATGCTGCCCAAACTCGAGGCTTGCAAGCATGCACTCAATCGGGGAGTGGGTCGCGTGCGGATTTTTCCAGCGTCCGAAGCCTCGGCGCTGGCGCAATTTTATTTTGAAAAATCGGCGGCCGGTACGGAGGTTCGGGTCGCATAGTGTTTTGGCTGTGGGGTGCGGGGTAAGCGAATCAAGAATTATTCAAGGCTCGTAGCAGAAAGAGGGAAGCAGGATGAGGAGTTCTTTAGTCGAAAAATCGGCGGCCGGTTCCGTGGCCGCAGTCGCGAAACCGATGTTGCAGGACCTCGTCTCCACGCGGGACCTGTCTGCCGCCGAGGTGCGCTCTGTGCTTGACCTCGCCGCCGTTGTGAAAGCGCGTCCCGCCGACTTCCGCAAGACTCTTGAAGGCAAGCAACTCGTCATGTTTTTCGAGAAACCCTCGCTCCGCACGCGTCTGACTTTCGAAGCTGGAATGTCGAGCCTGGGCGGTACCGCTTTCTTCATGGACCAGACTGGCGGCCGCATCGATGCTCGCGAGAGTCTTTATGACATCGCGCATAACGTCGAGCGCTGGGTTGACGTCATCGTGATGCGCACCTTCGCGCAGTCAACCATTGAAGGCATGGCGAAACACGCGCGCATCCCGGTGATCAACGCCTTGAGCGATCTCGAGCATCCTTGCCAGGCACTGGCCGATTATTTTGTGTTGCAGGAAAAGTTCGGCGACCTCCGCCAGGTTTCCCTCGCCTATGTTGGCGATGGCAACAACGTGGCCCACTCGCTGCTTCTGACCGGTGCCGCTCTCGGTTCGCACGTGCGTGTCGCTACCCCGAGGGGATACGAACCAAAAACCGAGATTTGGGATGCAGCGCAAGCCCTGGCGAAGGACACAGGCGCCGTTCTCGAACTCTTCAGCGATCCCAAGAAGGCCGTCGCCGGTGTAGACGCCGTGTACACCGACGCGTGGGCAAGCATGGGACAGGAGCATGAAGAGTCAATGCGCGAGCCGATCTTCATGCCCTATCAGGTCAACGAGAAGCTCATGGCGTGCGCTGGGCCAAATGCACTCTTCATGCACTGCCTTCCCGCGCATCGCAACTCGGAGGTGACCGACGCCGTGATTGATTCGCCGCAATCCGTGGTCTTCGATCAAGCGGAAGGCCGCTTGCACGTGCAGAAGGCGATTCTCATGTTATTGCTTTGGGGCGGCGCGAGCCGATTCCCGGTAAGGAGCGCGCATGCCTAAGAAAGTCGTTCTTGCTTACTCCGGTGGACTTGACACCTCCATCATCATCCCGTGGTTGAAGGAAAACTACGACTACGACGTTATTGCCATGGTGGGGGATGTCGGCCAGGGCGACGACATTGAAGCCGTGGTCAAAAAGGCTTATGCCACCGGTGCGAGCCAAGTCGTGGTCGAAGATCTTCGCGAGGAATTCCTGACAGAATATGTTTTCCCGGCGCTGAAGGCCGGAGCTGTCTACGAGCATAAGTACCTGCTCGGAACCTCGCTCGCTCGCCCGGTGATCGCCAAGCACCAGGTCGAGGTTGCGTTGCGCGAAGGCGCGACGGCTGTTGCCCACGGCTGCACCGGAAAAGGCAATGACCAGGTTCGTTTCGAGCTGACGTACCAGGCGCTCGCGCCGGAATTGAAGGTGATTGCGCCGTGGCGCGAATGGAATCTTAAATCGCGCGAAGACTGCCTCGACTATGCGGAAGCCCACGGCATTTCCGTGGCCCAGAGCCGCGAGAAGATTCACAGCCGGGACAAAAACCTCTGGCACCTCAGCCATGAAGGTGGAGAGCTCGAAGACGCCGGCAACGCGCCTCTCGACACCACCTGGCAGATGACTGTCTCTCCCAAGGAAGCGCCGGATCGGGAAGAGAAGGTGGAGATTACTTTCCAGGATGGCGTGCCCGTCTCGGTTAACGACCTGGCGATGGATCCCGTTTCCTTGGTCGAGCTGCTGAATGAAATTGGCGGGCGCAACGCCATAGGCCGTATCGACCTGGTGGAGAACCGCTTCGTTGGCATCAAGTCCCGCGGCTGCTACGAGACTCCGGGCGGCACGTTGCTGCTCACCGCACAGCGGGAACTCGAAGCCCTGTGCCTCGATCGCGACCTGCTGCACTATAAGCAGGAGATCGGCTTGAAGTACGCTGAGTTGGTGTACTTCGGGTTGTGGTTTACGCCGCTCCGCGAAGCGCTGGACGCCTTCGTGGCGTCGGCACAAAAGAATGTCACCGGCAAAGTGATGTTGTCCCTTTATAAGGGGAATATCGCCATCGCCAGCCGCGAATCGGAGTTTTCCCAGTACCGCACGGATCTCTCGTCGTTCACCATGGGCGAAAGCTACGATCAGAAAGATGCGGCTGGTTTCATTCGCATCCTCGGCCTGCCCTCGCGCTCGCGTGCACAGAGTAAAGCCGCGAAATCGCAGCTCGAGGTGGCGCAGTGAAGATGTGGTCCGGCCGATTCCGGCAGCCGCTGGATCAAGCCTTTGAAGGCTGGCAGCGGTCCTTTCCCTTCGATCGCCTTCTGTTGCCCTTCGAACTTGAGGCGAGCCGTGCCCATGCGCGTGCGCTCGAACATGCCGGAGTGTTGTCGTCAGAAGAACTGTCGGAAATCGTGCGCGGCCTGGAGCAGATTGGCGTTCAGGCCGAGCGGGATCCCGGTTTTTTGAACGATGCCGAGGCGGAAGATGTTCATCATTTCGTAGAGAAACAACTCGTCGCTCTGATCGGCGAGGCCGGTTACAAGCTGCACAGCGGCCGCAGCCGCAATGAGCAGATTGCGACCGATCTTCGTCTCTACGTCCGCGAGAGCATCGATCAGCTGCAATTGCATTTGGCGGCTTGGATCGAGACCTTCGGCAATCGTGCCGAAAAAGCCGGCGATTCTGCCATGCCGGCCTACACGCACTTGCAGCGAGCCGAGCCCGTGCTGGTGGCGCACTGGCTGCTCGCTTATGCGCAGATGTTTGCTCGCGACTCCGAGCGGCTCGCGGACTGCCGCAAACGCGTCAATTTGTGTCCGCTGGGATCGGGGGCGGTTGCCGGGGCGACACTCGCTCTCGATCGCGAGGCGATGGCCGCTGAACTCGACTTCGACGCGCCCACCGCCAATAGCATTGATGCCACGAGCGACCGCGATTTCGCGCTCGAATTCGTTCAGACACTCACTGGAATAAGCCTGCATCTCAGCCGCTGGGCCGAAGAAATGATTCTCTTTGCGACCCAGGAGTACGGCTTCCTGGACTTACCGGAATCGTATTCCACAGGCAGCAGTGCCATGCCGCAGAAGCGAAACCCAGACCTCCTCGAACTGGTTCGCGGCAAATGCGGACGCATCGCCGGAGCTCAGCAGAGCCTCATGATGACCATCAAAGGCCTACCGCTCGCTTACAACAAAGATTTGCAGGAGACGCAGGAGCCGGTGTTCGACGTTGCGGAAACCATGTTGGCGATGCTGCCGCTCTGCACGGGCTGGATGAAGGAGGTCGAATTCGATTACGAACGCATGCGCGCCGCTGCGCAGTCCGGCGGGATGAATGCCTGGGCCGCAGCAACGTTCCTCGTCGAACGCGGCGTGCCTTCCCGGCTGGCGCACGAGGCCGTGGGCAAGGCCATCCGCCTCTGCCTCGATCGTGGTTGTGAATTGCAGGATCTTCCTGTCGAAGATTTGCAGCGTGTCCATCCGGCGTTCGACCAGGATCTAGCCCGCAACCTCACACTGGAAGCGGTGATCTCCATTCACGACGTCAGCGGCGGGACCGCCAAGGGTTCCGTCAAGCAAGCTTTGCGGCGTGTGCAGGAATGCGTCGCGCAAATACGGGGGCAAGTCCATGCACACGCGTGAAGCCTTACTCAGAGATGCGGAGCAGATTCACGATCTCATTGCCAGCTACTCAGGCGACGGCACGCTGCTGCCGCGCACGCTGCCTGAGATTTGCGAAAACATCCGCGACTTTGTGGTGACCGAAGATCAAGGCCGCATCATCGGTTGCGGCGCGCTCCATCTGTACGGTCCACACCTCGCCGAAGTTCGCTCCATCGCCGTGTATCCCCATTTGAAAGGTAAGGGCGCGGGCAGGGAATTGATCGACGCTCTTCTTCTCCAGGCCGAGAAGCAGGAAGTCACCTGCGTATGCCTCTTCACGCGCATCCCCGACTTCTTCGCGCGCATGGGATTCACCACCGCGGTCCGCGAAGAAATCCCCGACAAGCTCTACAAGGACTGTCACCGCTGCCCGCGCCAGAACAACTGCGACGAAGTGGCGATGGTCCGTGGCGAAGTCCCCCAGTTTGCCATCCTGCAGCCCCCAGCCTCCCAACTCGTGAAGATCAGTCTGTAGCCGTTCGAAGGTCGGTCAATTCGACACGACGCCCCGTTCAACCAGCAATGTTCTTGAGTCGGAGGCTGTGGCCTATGCAATTCTTTGCAAGGGCTAACGAGGGAAAGCAATTTGGGAAAGCCGCCTTGCTGCAAACGACTGGCTTGCGGCCGGCGGCTTCTGGGGGAAGCACCCACTCGGGCGCAGTGAGCATAGCACAGGCACGAGTGGGTGCGTGACCTGAGTAGCTTGATAGTCGCGGCTAGCGCAACAAGATGCGCACCATGAAAAGAAACAGCACAACGCTTCCACCCCCAACGAGCAGCGTCGTAACCAGAATCAGGATGCCGAATAAGCGCTCGTGTTCACGCTTGGGGGCAGTGATCCCCATGAAGATAGATAGGCTGCGACCGATTTGATCGAGGAGCGCCATGGCATCAAGGTCGGCAAAATCCAGCGGCTTCGCGAACCTTTCCGCACTATCTGCAGAACAGTCTGGAGGCCCCGTCCGGAATCGAACCGGAATAGCCGGTTTAGGAAACCGGTGCTCTATCCTTTTGAGCTACGGGGCCGCACGAGAATTCTATCGTAAGTCCTTTGTTTCCCGGGCCTTCATCTCGAACTCATTTCTGATCCGGATTTTGCCGAAGACGCTTTCAACCCGGCGAAACAAAACAAACCACTCAGAAGGAAACACGAAAAATCGTTTACACGAACCTGGTCGTCAGCTAGCGGAACTCCACTTCTGTGAAACCCAACCCCTGCAGCAGGCTCGTTAGGGTGGTGCGGGCATTCTGCTGAGCGGTCTTGAGAATTCCGTCCGCTATCGCAGCGTCGTGAATCTGGCGTTCCGCCTCCTGGCGGACCTTGGTTTCAAGGTCAGGGTCCGTCGGGACCAGCAACCCTGTCTGACGTGAGTAGACCCGCGTGCGCGCGCTATCCAGGCGGGTGCTGAAAACCTGTGCCACAGGAAGGTGGATGGTCACCTTTCGCGAGGCGATTGTCAGGTCGGCCGTGGTCAATGAGGCAAAGTCCACACCCGCGACCACTTCACCGTGAACCAACATCAGCAACCGATCGCCCGCCAGGAAATCGGGTAGGATCGGATTCTCTTTATTACCCTCCACGATTTTGTCCATGGTGTAGACCACGGTTTCCAACCGCTGGAGTTGCTGGATCTTTTGCACAACCGCCGGCTGGCTGCCATCGATCTGGGTGCTGCTGCGCAACGCTGAACGAAGCCGGCCCCAAATGCTGCCCGTCACCGAGGATGGAGCCGGCAAGAACAGCCACGCCAGAACGGCGCCCAAGAGGAAGGTGAAGATCAGCAACAGGCAGCCTACCAGGCGGCGACGATCGGTTGAAGTTGCGGAAACGAGAGCGTGACCCATAGCTTTCTGCGAGTCTAACTCAACCTGTCTGAGGTGCTGCCGAGCCTCATGTTTGCGGATCCTCATTTATGCTGAGATGGGCATCCCCATATGCGCGTCCTCCTCGAGATCTTTGCGCAGACTTTGCAGACCCTCTGGGCGCATAAGCTCCGCTCTTTCCTCACGATGTTTGGGATTGCCTGGGGAGTCGGATCTCTGTTGCTGCTGGTCGGAGTGGGAGAGGGGTTCCGTTCGGGCAATCGTAAACAGTTCGACGCCATCGGCGAGAACGTGTTGTTTATCTTCTCCGGCCGAGCGTCGGCAGTGCAGGGAAGCTTCACGAGCATGCGGCAGTATTACCTGACCTATCAGGACTATCTCGACGTCAAGGCGCTGTGCCCGGATGTGAAGGAAGCCGCGCCATTGATCTCCCGCAGTGATCTGCGCGCGGTGTCCGACTATTTCCAGACCAGCGGCCAAGTCCTGGGAGCTTCTGAGAATCTGACAGATATCCGCTATCTGCCGATTCATGACGGGCGTTGGATCAATGACCTGGATGATTCGCAGAGGCGGAGCGTTGTGGTGCTGGGTGACGAGGCGCGCAGGCTCCTATTTTCCGGGCGGCCTGCGGTTGGCAATACCATCCTGATCGGTGGTATGCGGTTTGAGGTAATCGGAACCTTGCAGCGGGTCGGCCATGGCGACGACAACTTCCTCAATATGCGCATCTTCATCCCGTTTCACACCATGCGAGAGCATTTCCCTCTCACCGTCGACGTCCAGGACGCTATCTCTTTCATCAACTATCAACCCAAAAGCCGTTCGCAACATGAGGCCGCGAAGCTTGAAGTGCACAAGGTCATCGCACGTAATCACGGATTCGACTTCCGCAATCTGGAATCGTTCGACGAATGGGACACGATTCAAGCTGTCGATCAGGTCGGCCGGATCTTCGATGCCATGAATATGTTTCTGGGTAGCGTCGGTCTGGTAACGCTGGCTCTGGGCGCGATTGGCATCATCAATATTATGCTGGTCGCGGTGGCCGACCGGACGCGTGAGATCGGCTTGCGCAAGGCTTTGGGAGCCACGAATCGCAGCATCATGTTTCAATTTTTTGTGGAGGGTGCTTTCCTCACGCTCATCAGTGGAGGACTTGGCATGGCTGGGGCCGCGGCGTTAATGGCGGCGCTGGGAACCCTGCCTTCGCCCCCCGGATTTGATCCTCCGAAACTGGTCCCTATGACTGCCGCATTAGCGATTCTCTCTCTGGCCGTGGCTGGCATTGCTGCCGGGCTCTACCCTGCTCGCCGGGCAGCGATGCTCGAGCCGGTGGAGGCGCTGCGAAAAGAGTAGATATGCACGGCGACCTTCTCCAACAGGCGTTCGCAGCCATGCGGCACGATCTCCGCAAAACCATCCTCACCATGCTCGGGATGGCGTGGGGTATTGCTACCGTCGTCCTGCTGCTGGCTTACGGGAACGGTTTTGGGCAGGCGATTTACAACATTTTTCAGAGCTTCGGAGCCAAGGCAGTTGGCGTCTTCCCGGGACGAACCTCGCAGCAGGCCGGCGGGAACAAGGCGGGAGCTCAAATTCGATTTACCAACGCCGATATCGAAATGCTGAGTAACGTCGTACCCCTCATCCGTCATATTTCACGGGAGTCGGATAAGCAGTGCACAGTGCAAAGCGGCCCGCGATCCTACGACTTCCCCGTGACCGCCATCGATCCTCCCTCGCGCGACATTTGGAATCTCGATATCGCGGATGGCCGCTACCTGAATGAGCAGGATACGCTTGAGCATAAACGGGTAGCGGTGCTGGCATCGGAAGCCAAGGACAAGTTGTTTTCCGGCCAACCGCCTTTGGGACAGTACATCCGCCTCAATGGGGTGAGCTTTCAGGTGGTGGGCGTTGTTTCCCCGCGCATGCAGGAGGGTGACAACGACATCAATCGCACGATCTACATCCCATACAGCGCCATGGACGTGCTGCAGGACAACTTCTACCTGGGTGGAATCTGGCTCGATTATGAAGGGATGGACCACGAGAAGATCTCGAAGACGATCCGCCAATCGCTGGCCCTTGCCCATAACTTTAAAGCGGACGATCAGCGCGCCGTTTTTATCTTCGACGCACAAAAGCAACTCGCCCAGTTCAATATCATCACGTTAGGACTGAAGGTTCTGCTGGCCTTTGTTGGAACGATTACGCTGGCGATTGGCGGAATTGGCCTCATGAACATCATGCTCGTGTCCGTAACTCAGCGTACGCGCGAGATCGGAGTGGAAAAGGCACTGGGTGCGCGTCGCCGGGATATCCTCTTCCAATTTCTGGCGGAAGCGCTGGTCATCACCGCAATCGGCGGCGTGCTGGGTGTCCTCCTCTCCTACATTGTGTCATTTTCAGTGGGTTCTCTAACTCTTTACAGTGCTGTCGCTTCCCATGCCGAAGCTGGAGATATACGTTTAGTCGTGGCCCCCAGGGTGCTGCTGATTGCCGTCACGATTTTGGGCGTTGTCGGTGTTGTGAGTGGGATGTTTCCCGCGATGCGAGCAGCCAGCCTCGATCCGATCGAGGCCCTCCGCTACGAGTGACCTGAGATTTCTGGCAACTTCGCCTCTCCTGAGTCAATCTAAAAACTAGGTAAAGCGAGCACGCAGGGTTACCCGAGTCGGAAGGTTACTCTCAGAGTGCCCTCAAGTGCGCCAGGACCGTTGAAAAGATAGGATTTAGACAGAGCGCTCGCGTATAATAAAAACTCCATGCCCAAGTACTCAATCGTCGTTCCGTTGCATAACGAACAGGAAAACGTGACCGACCTCTACGACCGGTTAAAAGCGGTCATGGAGGCGAACGACGAGACTTTCGAAATCGTGCTCGTGGACGACGGATCGCGCGACGGTACCTTCGCATTGCTGCGCGAGATTGCCGCCGTCGACAGTCGCGTGACGGTCGTGAAGTTACGGCGGAATTTTGGCCAAACGGCGGGCCTCGCTGCGGGATTTGATCACGCGCGCGGGGAATACATCATCGCAATGGATGGCGATCTGCAGCACGATCCCTCTGACATTCCCATGTTTCTGGAGAAGATTGCTGAGGGATACGACATCGTCAGCGGTTGGCGAAAACAACGCATCGATAACTTCTGGCTGCGCCGTTTCCCATCGAGAGTTGCCAACTGGACGATGGCCAAGCTGAGCGGTGTTGATATCCATGATTTCGGAACGACGTTCAAGGCTTACCGGCGGGAAATCCTGGAGCAAGTGCCACTCTACGGCGAACTGCATCGATTCATCCCCGCATTGGCATCCTGGTATGGCGCTTCGATCATTGAAGTACCGATTCGCAATGTGAACCGCGAGCGAGGAGTATCGCATTACGGAATCTCGCGGACATTCCGCGTGTTCTTCGACCTGATCACGATTCGCTTCCTGCTCCGGTATCTTTCCCGTCCGCTGCATTTCTTCGGCACGGTGGGAATGTTCAGTATCCTGAGCGGGTTCGGTGTCGCCACTTGGCTGCTCGGCGAGAAGTTCATTCATAGCGAGGACCTGTTGACGCATCATGGTCCGCTCATGATATTTGCGGCCGTGTTGTTCCTGGCCGGCTTGAACATGCTCGCGGTTGGATTGCTGGGTGAAATGCAAGTGAGGCATTATCACGAGCCTTCCCGCCGTGCGCCTTACTCGGTCGACCGCATTCTTCGCGCCCAAAGCGAAGAACACAGCGTTTCGGAATAACAGCAGCCGCGCACGTTCAATCGCTCCCTGATTTCCCCCCGGCACCCAGTGCGACATCCCGCTCGGTGGCTCACCGAAGTTCTCTCTGCTTCGGGTATATAATCGCTCGTTTGCCGATATGACTAACGCCACTCAATTCGAACTCCGCCTTGCCGACCGTATGTCGCGGTTGGGAACCGAAACTGCCTTCGAAGTCCTGCTCCGAGCGCGCGCGCTGGAAGCCCAAGGCAAGGAAATCGTGCATTTGGAGATTGGCGAGCCCGACTTCGATACTCCGGCCAATATTGTTGAGGCGGCCGTGGAGGCCTTGCACAAAGGCTGGACGCATTACGGCCCGTCGGCGGGCTTGCCCGAATTGCGCGCCGAGATCGCCCGTTATGTCAGTGAGACGCGCCATGTGCCCGTGTCGAGCGAAGAGGTGGTCGTTGTTCCGGGCGGAAAGCCGATCATCTTTTTCTCCATTCTGGCGCTGGTTGATCCAGGCGACGAAGTGATCTATCCCAATCCCGGTTTTCCCATCTATGAGTCGATGATCAATTACGTCGGAGGCAAAGCGGTTCCCATTCAGCTCCGGGAAGAGAGGGATTTCGGGTTAAATCCTGATGAACTGGCCTCGCTCATCACTGACCGCACCAAATTGGTCATTCTCAATTCGCCGCACAATCCAACAGGCGGCGTGCTGCCGCGAAAAGACATCGAAACCATCGCGGCGGCACTCGCCGATCATCCGGTCTACGTGCTGTCAGATGAGATCTACAGCCGGCTGATCTTTGAAGGCGAACATTTTTCGATCATGTCGGTGCCGGGATTCAAGGATCGGACGATTCTGCTGGATGGCTTCTCGAAAACTTACGCGATGACCGGCTGGCGCATGGGCTACGGAGTGATGCGGCCCGATCTGGCAGGTCATGTCGCTCGCCTGATGACGAATTCGGTATCCTGCACGGCGAGCTTCACGCAGGTCGCCGGCATCGAAGCTTTGCGCGGGGATCAGTCTTCGGTCGAGAAGATGTCAAAGGAATTCAAGCAGCGGCGCGATTTCTTCGTCGCCGAGCTGAACAAGATTCGAGGCTTTTCCTGCCTCATGCCGAAGGGTGCTTTTTACACCTTCCCAAACATCGAAAAGACGGGTTGGCCGGCAAAAAAACTCGCTACCGCTCTTTTGGAAGAAGCCGGAGTCGCTTGCCTATCGGGTACTTCCTTCGGCGCGCACGGGGAAGGGTACCTCCGCTTCAGCGTAGCCAACTCGAAAGAGAATCTCGAGAAAGCGCTCACTCGGATTGACGAGTGGACGAAGAAGAATCTGTAAGGTCTGCCAGGGCTTCGGCGCGCCCGAAAATTGACTCGCTTGTCCACCGCTCACTCCTGCAAGTGATCTGGCTCACTGTTCGCACGGGCATTTCATCCTAAGCTCGGCCTGCCAGCCAAGTGTGCCTTGCCCGGCTCCGGGCGGGCGGCTCGGGAAGGAGTCGGTATGGCCCTGAGAAATTCCGACACCGGGGAAATTACCCGGGAATACTCCATCAAAGAACTGAAAGCAGCGGCGAACCTGATGCGAGGATACGACCTCGCGATCCTGTGTGCCGCTGGGAGCGGCCACGCAGGCGGCACACTGTCGATCATGGACATCACGGCCGCCCTGTATTTGCGCGTCGCCGAACATGACCCCAAGCACCCGAACTGGATGGGTCGCGACCGGATCGTCTGGTCCACCGGCCATAAAGCTCCAAGCCTTTATCTTGGTCTTGCCTTTGCCGGCTTCTGTCCGCTGGACGACCTTGCCTATCTTCGCAAGCTGAGTTCGGCGTATCAAGGGCATCCGCATTGGCTGAAGCTGCCGGGCGTGGAGGTTTCAACGGGTTCGTTGGGTCAGGGGCTCAGCATTGTCGTCGGAATGGGTCTAGCCGCCAAGATCCGAGGCGCCGATCACCGCATTTTCTGCATCATGGGCGATGGCGAACAGCAGGAAGGTCAGATCTGGGAAGCGGCCATGGAGGCAAGTCATCACAAGCTCGACAACGTGATCGGAATTGTCGACTGCAATCGCCTCCAGATCGACGGCACCGTGGTGGATGTCATGAACGTAGAGCCCCTGGAGGAAAAATACCGGAGCTTCGGCTGGGAAGTACGCCGAATTGACGGTCATGACATGGAGCAGGTGGTAACTGCGCTGGAAGAAGCTCGCCATTCGCCGGGCAAGCCGAGCGTGATTCTGGCAGATACAGTGAAGGGTAAAGGTGTCAGCTTCATGGAAAACGTCGCGGGCTGGCACGGCAAGGCTCCGAACCTTGAGGAATTGCACCGGGGTCTCGCCGAACTCTCACTCACCTCGCACGTGCCCGTGCACGCGGTCCTGGAGCGCGCACGCCAATATCAGGCGCAGGTCGATCGAGACCTCGATGCCAAGTTTCCGAAGTTTGGACGGAATTTCTGGTGGAACGCGCAGCCCAATATGAAGGTCAAGATGGAGCCTACGCGCAAAGGCTTCGGCCAATCGCTGGCGAGTAACGGCGACGATGAGCGCATTGTGTGTCTCGGATTGGACATCTCTGGATCCATCACGATCAGCGATTTCTATACCGGCAAGGCGAATCGACAGCGGCGCTGGATCAGCATGGGCATCGCCGAACAGTCGGCCACGTCGGCGGCGGCCGGCCTCGCGCGGGAAGGCATGATTCCCGTGTTTGGAACCTATGCGACATTTGCCGCGGCGCGCAATCTAGACCAGATTCGTACATCGATTTGTTATGGCAACTTCAACGTCATGATTGCCGGAGCACACGGCGGCATTTCGGTCGGGCCCGATGGCGCAACACACCAGGCTCTGGAGGATCTGTTCGCCATGTGCGGATTGCCCAACATGTCCGTCGTGGTGCCTTGCGATATTGAGGAGACGCGGAAGGCAACCGATTATCTTCTGCTGCGGCATAGTGGGCCGAAATATATCCGATTTGCTCGCGAAGCGACGCCCATCGTCACCAGCGCTGGTACGCCCTTTGTCTTCGGCAAAGCGAATGTGATCCGCCTGCGCGGGGAGGCTGGAAATTTTGCCGAAGCTTTCGGGACGCAGCTTGCCAGCGATTACGAAAACGAAGAGGAAGATCTGACGATCATCGCCTGCGGGCCGATGGTTCCCGAGGCGATGCGGGCCGCGTGGATATTGAAGACTGAGTTCGGTTATGAAACACGCGTGGTGAATCTGCATACGCTGAAGCCAGTAGACGAACAAGCGATTCTGCGTGCTGCGCATGAAACCGGCGTAATCATTACTGCGGAAGAGCACCAGGTGGGCGCCTTGGCCGGTATTGCGAGTCGCGTTATTACCGAGGCACCCACGCTGCACAACGTTCCGGTGATCACCGGCGCGATTGGCGTCCAGGACCGCTTCGGCGATTCCGGCGCGCCCTGGGAACTGATCAAGCTGTTTGAAGTGAGCGCCGAACACATCGCCCGGAAGGCGATCGAACTGATCGGCGTCAAGAAAGCATGGAAGGAGGAAGCTACCGTCGGCCACGCGCGCTAGCTCAACACGTTTCTTCATTTTGGCACGCCGTATGACTGGTTCGATACCTTTCGTTCGTCGCTGCGGTACCTGCGATACACTGTCTGGGCCTTTCGAGAACGCGTGAAGGTTGCGTCTCGAAGTGGTCGATCGCACGACAATGACGAAGAAATTTCGCGTATTTGCCACCTGTGATATTGGGGACGCGCTCAATATCCTCCGCTCCGGACAGTACGAAGTTGAGGTCTTCGACCAGCCGGAAGCGCCGCCCAAGAGCCTGATTCTCGAAAAAGTCCGCGGCGAGATCGATGGTTTGATCACGACGCTGCGAGACCCGATTGACGCCGAGGTGTTTGAGGCTGGAAAAGGTTGCTTGAAAGTCGTGGCGCAATTCGCGGTTGGCTTCGACAATATTAATCGTGCGGATGCGAACCGCTACAAAATCCCTTTTACCAACACGGCGGACGTCCTCACCGAGGCGACGGCTGAATTTGCATTCTTCATGATGGGTGATCTAGCGCGCAGGCTCTGGAGCGCGGAGCACTTGACGCGCGAGAACAAATGGGGCTTCTGGCACCCCTATCTGCCATTTTTGGGCGATGAGGTCACCGGCAAGACCATTGCCATCGTCGGAACCGGCCGCATCGGGCAGGCCATGATCAAGAAAAGCACAGGGTTCGACATGAACATCCTGTGCTACGACCCGGGCTTCGAGAATCATGAGTATGTGCGACGCATCCAGGCGATTAAGGATTTTCGATACGAGCAGGGAATTATCCGGGAAAAGATGTGGATTCGATATACGTCGTTCGCCGATGCACTGGCGCAGGCGGATTTCGTCAGCGTGCATGTCCCGCTGATTCGTCCGGGCGAGAGCGACACGCCCACTCTGCACTTGTTCAATGAAAAAACGCTGCGCCAGATGAAAACGAGTGCGTACCTGATCAATACGTCGCGCGGGCCGGTGATCGAGGAGGCAGCACTGGCCAAGGCTTTACGCGAGCGTTGGATTGCCGGTGCCGCGCTGGATGTTTACGAGAAAGAGCCATTGCCGCCTGATTCCCCCTTGCGCGATCCGGCGATCGAGGACCGATGCCGCTTATATCCGCATTTTGCGAGTGCAGCCAAGATCACAAGGCTTTCGCGCGATCCGGAGAGGGGCATGGCGGGACGCTGCGTGCAGGGATTGCGTGATGTCCTCGAGCGCAACTACGGCGGCGACCTTACCAAGATGCCGTACGTAGTGAATAAGGAAGCCTTTGCCAAGAGTTGAATGATCGCGAGCGTTTCCGGAACCAAACGTAATGCAACTGCGAAGTGCATCGGCTCAGGACACTTTCAATCGGGACTCCATGAATACTCGACAATTCGTAGCTCTATTCGTCTGGCTGTTTGCGATTTCCTCATTAGCACTTGCGGAGAATGCCAGCGGCGGTCCTTCCTTGAGACTGCTTCCGGCTCCGAAAGAAGTGCATGCGGGCAATGGCGGCTTTACCATTACCCCTGCAACCCGCATCGTGATCCGCATGCCCCAGAAGGGCGATGCGGCCACTGCGGTCGAAAGCTTGCTCGATGAGATTGAGATCCAGGGTGGCCCGAAGACTCTGGCTGGGTCGGTCGAAGCGGCCGGATCTGGAATCACACTGGGGACTCTGGCAGACCCACACCTGAAGGCGCAACTGGAGGCCAAGGGCCTGAAAGCTGACGAGGGCTTTAATTCACAGGGCTACCTTCTTTTTGCCGATCACTCCGGCGTCCTGGTGGCGGGAGCAACGCCGCAAGGGCTCTTCTACGGCGTGCAAACGCTTCGCCAATTGCTAAGGCCGGAAGGGAAACAGATCATCTGTCCCGCAGTGGCGATCCGTGATTGGCCGAGCATGGAGTGGCGCGGAGTGCACGATGACATCAGCCGTGGCCCGATTCCCACGCTCGAGTACATGAAGAAGCAGATTCGTGTGCTGGCTGCCTACAAGGTGAATCTTTTCGCGCTCTACATGGAGCACGTTTTCGATTTCAAGAATCAGCCTCTGATCGCACCGAAAGAAGCGGCCCTCACACCGGAGCAAGTTCACGAACTGGTGGCGTACGCGAACCGGTATTTTGTGACCATCCTGCCCGAGCAGCAGACCTTCGGGCATCTACACCACGCGCTGAAATACGACATTTACTCCGATCTTGCGGAGACGCCGCACGGGCATGTGCTGACGCCGACAAAGGAGGCTTCGTACGATTTCATTCGCAGTCTCTATTCGGAGCTCGTACCCCTGTTTCCGGGACCGTTCCTGCACATCGGTGCCGACGAGACGTTCGAACTGGGGCGCGGGCAGACTAAGGCGCGTGTGGACCAGGTTGGACTCGGGAGGGTCTATCTGGAGCATCTCCAGAAAACCTTCGAGATCCTGCAGCCTTACCACAAGGAGTTGATGTTCTGGGGCGATATTGCCGTGAAGTACCCGGAACTGCTCAGCATTCTTCCGAAGCAGATGATTGCCGTACCTTGGGATTACGACGACAAGCCGACCTTTGATCCAATTTTGAAGCCTTACAAAGATGCTGGTCTGCGAATCGTGGTCGCGCCGGGCGTGAACGACTGGAACGTGATCTGGCCGGAACTCGATGTGGCTTACGTCAACATTCGCAACTTTGTTCGCGATGGGCAAAAAGTGGGCGCCATGGGGATGCTGAACACGACTTGGGATGACGATGGCGAATCGCTATTTGACATGGATTGGCCGGCGTTGGTCTACGGTGCGAGTGCGGGATGGCAGCCGGGCGAGTCGAGTATTGACGACTTCAAATCGTCATACGATTGGGCGTTCTACCGTAACGGGGATACTACGTTTCGCGATGTGATTGCCAATCTGAATCGCGCGCACGCGGCGCTCGCGGCAGCCGGGCTCGAACGCGCCTATGACGACCTCTTCTGGGCGGATTCCTTCTCGGCCGACGGCGCAGCCCGCATGAAGCAGGCGCTTCCCGCGGCTCGTGAGATTCGGCTGGGCGCCGAGCACGCCTTGATCGCGTTGTATTCGAAGCGGAACCAGGCGCGCGAGAATGCCGACACTATCGATGACATGATCTTCGCGGCATGGCGGCTGGATACGCTGGGGATGAAGATCCAGTTTACGCAGGAGCTTAACAAGTTCTACTGGGATGCTTATCAGAATCAGAATGATGAAGACAGGGTGGGGGCAGACTTCGAAGAGATCACCGCCATCAATGCGCGCCTGGAAGATTTGCGAGACGCCACGACGCGGCTTCGCGGCATGTACGAGCAAGCCTGGCTGCGCGAGAACCGGCCCTATTGGCTCGGTAATGTACTCGTCCGATACGATAATCTTGCCAGCGAGTTCGAAAGCAAGATCGTCGCGGTGCGGGATGCGCAGGCAGCCTATGGGAAGCAGAAGACACTGCCTCCGCCACAACAGCTAGGTTTCTACCTCCAGCCGTAGAGCTGCGAACCGCAGCAAGGGATCTGCGCTCAGTCTCGAACAGCGCGGTAGAAGAAGCCATTCGAATGTTTTCCCAACGCACGGACTGGAAGCTCACGCCCAATCTGCTTACGCAAACACTGGCGAATGTGCGCGCAGGCGGCATAGAGGTATTGGATCTCACAGTTTCGAATCCGACCCGGGCCGAGCTGCATTTCGACGGCGAGTCGATTTTGGGAGCGTTATCCGATCCCAAGGCACTGGACTACGATCCGCAGCCACAAGGCTTGTTGACGGCACGGCAAGCTGTCGTTGACTACTACCGTACGGACCACGAAGGCTACGACCTCGATCCAGAGTCGCTCACTCTGACGACCAGCACTAGTGAGGGCTATTCGTACGCCTTTCGCTTGCTGTGCAATCCCGGCGATGAAATTCTTGTCCCGAAGCCGAGCTACCCCCTCTTCGAATTTCTGGCGGATCTGCAGGACGTGAAGCTCACGGCCTATCCGCTGCTCTACGACCATGGGTGGCAGATCGATTTCTCGTCGTTGTATAAGGCGGTGAATCACCGTACGAAAGCTGTGGTCGTAGTTCATCCGAACAATCCAACTGGTTCGTACGTCAGCAGGGGCGAGATGGCTTCGCTGAATCAGTTCTGCAAGGAGAATGGGCTTGCCATCATAGTGGACGAAGTATTTCTGGACTACGCCCACAATGGGGCCGCGCGGGTTAGCTTTGCTCTCAATAGCGAGGTCCTGACCTTCACCTTAAGCGGATTGTCAAAAGTGTCGGGTTTGCCGCAGATGAAGGTCGCATGGATGGTCACGAGCGGACCCGAGACTACGAAGAGAGAGGCGCTGGCGCGGCTCGAGGTGATTGCAGACACGTTTCTGTCGATGAATGCCCCGCTGCAGTTAGCCACAGCGGGGTTGCTGGCACAGCGCAAGCATGTCCAACCGCTGCTGCTGGATCGAGTGCGCAGCAATTTGGGTGAACTGCAACGCCAGATTTTGCTCCAGAAAACCTGCAGCACACTCGAAGTTGACGGCGGATGGTACGCAATCCTTCGCGTGCCCGTCACACAGTCGGACGAGGATCTGGCGGTCGATCTGCTTCGAAAGGCTAGCGTCCTGGTGCATCCTGGCCACTTTTTCGACTTTGAATCCGACGGTTACCTAGTGCTCAGCCTGATCACGCCGCAGGCGGCGTTCCGGCAGGGAACGCAAAGAATCTTGAGTCTGCTGAATCCGTGAAGATCGCATTTGTTCCGCATCAACGCGTGCCCGGTTCACGGCTAGCGTTTTTGCAAGAACGGATTGCTGACGCGCTCTACGCCGATGGTGGTGGAAGGTCCGTGTCCGGGGATGACCACGGTTTCGTCCGGCAGGGCCAATACCTTGTGATGTAGAGACTGTAGAATCCGCTCGAACGATCCTCCCGGCAGATCGGTGCGGCCAATGCTTCCGGCGAAAAGGGTATCGCCGGCAATTAAGGTCCTCTGTGGCGCAAAATACAAGCAGATGCTGCCTTCGCTGTGTCCCGGCGTATGCAATACGTCCGCGACCAGATTTCCAGTCTTCACCTTGTCAGCCTGACCGAGGCTTTGATCGATTTCGACTTTTCCGGGATTGGGCATGCCGATCCAAGCCGCTTGCACGTCGAGCATTTTGAGCAGCGCGTAGTCATGCTGATTGAGCAGAATGGGGGCGCCACTGGCTGCGCGCAACTTCATCGCTCCACCGACATGATCGATGTGGGCGTGCGTGATAACGATCTGTTGGATGGTCAGGTTGTGTTTTCGAACGATGGCCAGCACATCTTCGATGTCGTCGCCCGGGTCGATGACCAACGCTTCATGCGTCGTTTCGTCGCCAATGACGGAGCAGTTGCACTGGAGCGGGCCGACCGGAAGAATTTCGTGGATCATAAGGCTATTTTACTTTCGGTCTCGCCGGATCGTCCGATGAAGGTGGTCGTCGACGTTGAACAGCTTTAGAGCAGAATCGGAAAAGCAAAAGTCCTCCGTGGAGGAGGACTTTTGCTTTTCCGAGTCGGAGCCGCCGGCTTACTTTTGTGCCGGAGGCGCGGCAGGTTGGGCGGGGGGTGCTGGCTTAGACTGCGTCGGCGTGGATTTCACACCCGAAAGAACAGATCCCGCCGACGAGGTGCCGGCCCGCGAGGCCAGGACCGAAAGCGTGATAGAGGTCAGCATGAAGACAATCGCCGACCACGTGGTGGCCTTCGAAAGGGCAGTGGCCGCGCCACGTGGGCCGAAGGCCGTCTGACTACCCTGGCCGCCGAAGGCGGCGGCAATGTCGCCACTCTTACCGCTTTGCAGCAGAACGACCACGATCAGAAAGAAGCAAACCGCGATATGAATGAACGTCACCAGGTAAATCATGTGGTCGACAAACCAAACCGGCCCTCGGGCCGGCCTCTCTTATTCAAAATAAAGGCTTTGGTGCGGAAGGGGGGATTTGAACCCCCACGCCTTTCGGCGCCACCCCCTCAAGATGGTGTGTCTGCCAGTTCCACCACTTCCGCAGGAACCCTCCGATTATAACAAACCAGTTTTGACCAGACTGCATCTCGCCAGCATGGCGATTGTTCTTTCCGCCGAAAGTCCGGCTCAGTACTTGACGATGGCGGCGAACGATTTCGGATCGAGGCTTGCGCCGCCCACCAGTGCGCCGTCGATCTCCGATTCGGCCATCAGCGCCTTCACATTGTCAGGCTTCACCGAACCGCCGTACAGAATGCGCAGATTCTCCGCGAGTTCTTCCCCGAGTGCTTTCCTCGCCTCAGTGCGGATCAAGGCGTGAGCGTCGGCAGCCATCTGTGGGGTTGCAGTTTTTCCCGTGCCAATCGCCCAGACGGGCTCATAAGCCACAATCATGCGTACAGCTTTTTTGCCGGAGATGGCATGAAACGCGCGCAAGCACTGGCGGCGGAGCACGTCCTCGGTGAGCCCAGCTTCCCGCTCCTCGAGAACCTCACCCACGCACACGATGGGATGGAGGCCGGCTTCGAGCGTCGCCTTGAGTTTGAGATTCACGATGTCGTCGGTCTCACCGAAATACTGGCGGCGTTCTGAGTGGCCGATGATGACATGTGTGACCCCGACTGCCACCAGCATGGCGCTGCAGATCTCGCCCGTATAGGCGCCTTCGGTCTGCCAGTAAACGTCCTGGGCGCCAATCGAGATGTGCGTGCCTTTTGACGACGTCAGGGCTGCGTCAATATCGAGAAAGGGCGGGCAGACGACGATTTCGTCACGATCATGACCGGTGACGAGAGGCAAAAAGTCGTGGAAGAAGGCGCGCGTCTGGTCGGGAGTTTTGTTCATCTTCCAATTGGCGGCCATCACTTTTTTTCTCATGCGGAAGCCCTTTCAATGTTTAGCGGAGCGATCGTGCCGGAGCGGTGCATGCGCTCCAACTCGGTGTTGTAGATTTTGACGCTCGCTGCGTCGAACAGTACGAAGCGAACATGCTTCAGGGTTGAACACTGCAATAAAGCTGAGACCGCGGCGGGCAAGGCAATGCGGGCAGCCTCTACGGCCGGGTAGCCGAAAGCTCCGGTCGAGATCGCCGGGAACGCCACCGACTCGATGCCGTGATCGTCGGCGAGGCGGATCGATTCACGATAGCAACTCGCTAGCGTTTCTGGCTCACCTCTGCGTCCGCCGTAGTAGACCGGACCAACAGTGTGAATTACGTACCTTGCGGACAGGCGGCCGCCAGTAGTGAGCACCGCTTTTCCGGCGGGCAGGCTGCCAATCTCCTCAGCGATCTTCCTACATTCAGCCAGGATTGATGGTCCACCGGCTCGATGGATGGCGCCGTCCACGCCGCCTCCGCCAAGCAGGGAAGAGTTGGCCGCATTCACAACGGCTTCGGCGGTTTCCTTTGTGATGTCGGCCGGGCCGTGGACATCCAGCAAACGATGCCCTTCCAGTTCCAGGCGGACCATGAAATCGTGCACAGGCGTCCTCGATTGCCAGGATTGCTTAGTGCTTGTCAGTGAGTGCCTCGACGCCGGGCAACTTCTTGCCCTCGAGAAATTCGAGAGAAGCTCCGCCGCCGGTCGAGATGTGGGTGATTTTTTCGGTGACTCCAGCGGCGTGGACGGCCGCTACCGAATCCCCACCGCCCACAATGGTCGTCGCGCCCGCATTATCCGCGACCGCTTTGGCGACCGCAAAGGTTCCCTTGGCGAAGGGTGTTACCTCAAAAACGCCCATCGGGCCATTCCACACGATAGTGCGGGCACGCGAGATTTCTTCGGAGAAGATCTCCACGCTCTTTGGGCCGATATCGAGACCCATCATGCCGGCCGGGATCGGCTGACCCTGATCGACTTTCTGGACTTGGGCATTGGGATCGATCTTGTCGGCGACGACATGATCGACCGGCAATAGAATCTTCAACTTACGGGTCTTCGCTTCCTGCAGGAGTTGCTTGGCAAGTTCAATCCTGTCTTCTTCGACCAGCGACTTCCCGACTTGCTCGCCCAGCGCCTTCAGGAACGTGTAGGCCATGCCGCCGCCAATCACGAGCGAGTCCACCTTATTCATCAGGTTTTTAATGACCGGAATTTTGTCGCTGACCTTGGCTCCGCCCAGGATCGCGACGAATGGCTTGGCGGGATTGTGCAGCGCCTTGCCGAGATATTCCAACTCTTTTTCCATCAGCAAGCCGGCCGCCGATTTCTGCACGAACTTGGTGATGCCTTCCGTCGAGGCATGGGCGCGGTGCGCCGAGCCGAAAGCATCATTCACATAGAACTGGCAGAGTTGGCCAAGTTGCTTGGCGAAGCCCGGATCGTTCGCTTCTTCTTCAGCATGAAAACGCAGGTTCTCGAGCAGAAGGGTCTGGCCTTTCTCGAGCTTGCCCGCCATCTCGACCGCTTCGGGGCCGACGCAATCGGGGCAGAAGCCCACGTTCTCGCCGCGCGTCAGTTCCTTGTCGAGCATCATGCGCAGGCGCTCGGCAACGGGCTTGAGGCTCATCTTCGGATTGGGTTTGCCCTTCGGGCGGCCAAGATGCGAGGCGAGAATCAGCCGCGCGCCGTGGCGCAGCGCATACTCGATGGTCGGCAAGGTTTCGCGAATGCGAGTGTCGTCCATAACTCGCCCATCTTCGAGGGGAACGTTGAAATCTACCCGCATGAAGACATGGCGATCGTTAAGAGGGAGATCACGAATGGAAAGCTTGGACATGATGAATCCTTCAGTGTGGTGGGCACGTCGGCCGGTCAGCGTTCAGGCTGACAACGCAACCTGCAGGCGGTCACAGGATGAAGCACGCCGCTTCATCCCGATCCCACTCGTTTCGATTACAGGCCCTTGGAGCCCAGATAGTTGATCAGGTCGCGTACGCGGCAGGAATATCCCCATTCGTTGTCGTACCAGGAGATCACCTTCACGCAGTTGCCACCGACGACGAGCGTCATGGGCGCATCGACGATCGAGGAACGGGAATCTCCACGATAGTCGGTCGAGACCAACTCCTGCTCTTCGTAACCGAGATAGCCCTTGAGCGGCCCGGATTCAGAAGCAGCCTTCAATGCGGCGTTGACCTCTTCCTTGGTGGTCTTCTTCTCAACAAACGCTACCAGGTCGACGACCGAGACATTGGGTGTCGGCACGCGCATGGCGAAGCCGTCGAGCTTTCCGGCCATTTCCGGAATAACGAGTTTGAGCGCCTTAGCTGCTCCAGTCGAGGTAGGAATCATCGACAGGGCCGCTGCACGTGCCCGGCGGAGGTCTTTGTGCGGGAAGTCGAGGATCACCTGATCGTTGGTGTACGAGTGAATGGTGGTCATCGTACCGCTGGTGATCTTAAAGTTGTCGTGCACAACTTTCGCGATCGGAGCGAGGCAGTTCGTGGTGCAAGAGGCGTTCGAGATCACGTGATGTTTGGCCGGATCGTACTTGTCCTGGTTCACACCCAAAACCAGCGTGATGTCCTCATTCTTCGCAGGGGCGGAGATGATTACTTTCTTGACTGGCCCACGCATATGCTTCTTGGCATCGTTGGCGTCGGTGAAACGGCCCGTCGACTCGATGACGACCTGGGCGCCAACGGACTCCCAAGGCAAAGCGGCCGGATCCTTCTCTTTGAATACCTTGATGGTCTTGCCGTCGACCGTAATGCTGTCGGGGCCGGCTGAAATTTGGTTGGGCAGATTTCCCAGAATCGAGTCGTATTTCAAGAGGTGGGCGAGGGTCTTAGGATCCGTCAGGTCGTTGACGGCCACGAACTCGAGGTTCGGATCCTTGAGGGATGCCCGCAATACGTTGCGGCCAATCCGGCCGAAACCATTGATGCCAACTTTGATTGCCATAGTTCCTCCGTAAGGGTATGAGAGCGCACCCAGAAAGCTTTGGGTTTAATACTGGAACTCATGATGGTAGCAGTAGGTGGGAGACTGCGTAAACGGCAGAGCGCACAAAGTGTTTGTGACGCAAGTACGTTCGAGAACGCCGGGAATGCCTCGCCCTGAAGAAGGATCAAGGGCCAAGGCCGGCAGGCTAGAAGGAGATCTCCAAGTAGACGTTCGACTTTCGCCAGATCAGGGGAACGCGCGCCAGCCAATACTTGGCGCGAATCAACGCCCGGGCTTGAGCCCCTTCGGCAGCAGGCAGGATGCGCGCGACGGCTGAGAATGCAGGACCGGTGATTTTGCCGCGGATGGTGCAGGGAGCCACAGACACATTGGGATTGTTGCGGATTCGCTTGTACTTTCCGGTCGAGGGGTTCGTCATTACGAAAAGCTTGTCGTCGTTTTCGGCAAACCAAACCGGCGTATGTACGACCGCACCGCTTTTCCGTGTAGTAGCCAAGTCGATATAGCGCTGGTTGTGAATCTGGGCGGGTATCGGAGAAGCCATGGCTCGATCCTAACTCTGGAATGGACTACGCGGCTAGCGCCGCGGGTTCCCCTAGATTGCCGTCAAGGATAGGCATGTGTTACAAGGCGTACATGCGCAAATGGATGCGCGAGCGCATGAAGCGCCGCAAAAAGCCCGAGCAGACAACGGGCACAGATTCCAAGAAACCTGTTCCTCTCCAACCTGACTATTACGACGCGCAAGCCGGGCTGTCTTCTGGTCCTGTCGAGAGTGAGCGCGACAATCCTTTACGAGAGACCGAACCCGCCCACGCGTCTCACGGTTCAGCCGGGCCCGAAGGCCCAGCCTCCGAGACCCATGACGCGCAAGCGGTGGATGCTCAGCCTGAATCACCAGCAGCCCAGGGAGAACCCCAAAGGCGTAAGCGGCGAAGGGGACGCGGTGGTCGTGGCCGGGGCCGTGGCGAACGTGCATCTGGGGCTGCGAGAGCAACAACGGAACCGCAGGCAACCCGAAGCGAGGTCCCCGAGGCGCCCGTTGTGCCCGATCGGACGGAACCGGTGGCTGCGCGCCCGTCCAAAGGCGTGGTTGTCCTGGCTATTGGGCTACCCGGCTCAGGAAAAAGTTCGTGGTTCAAGCGTCATCAAATTCAGCCGCTTTCAAGTGATCTGCTGCGCGCTCTGTTGTTTGACGATGCCGATGAGCAGCGTTTTCAGGATTTAGTTTTTTCCAATCTGCGCTCCATGCTGAAGGCCCGCTTGATTGCCCGCCGGCCGATGAATTATGTCGATGCGACCAACCTGACGCCGCAAGAGCGCAGTCACTGGGTCAAACTCGCCAGAGATTACGGGTATGAGGCGCAAGCGGTGTTTTTCGATGTGCCGCTCGAAGTGTGCCTAGACCGCAACCGGCGCCGGCAACGGGTTGTCGACGAGGCGGCCATGCGCCGGATGTCAGCGAAGCTCCGTCCGCCAACCTTTGACGAAGGTTTCTCGAAGATCACGGTGGTGCGGGTAAAGAGGAAAGATGGCGAAGCGCCAGCCAGCGAAGCCAGCTAGAGCTAAGAGCAATAAAACAATAAATAGAGAAGGCCACCCCATCGAGTGGCCTTCTTTTGCTTATAGCCTCAGCGATTAGCGATGACCGCCGGAGTGCCCACCTCCGCCGCCTCCGTGGCTGCCACCTCCAGAGTAGCCGCCTCCATGAGAAGCACCGCCCGAATATCCGCCGCCACCATGATACGACGGAGCGGAGCTGCCGCCATGGTAGGACGGCGCCGAAGCGTGATACGACGGCGTTGACGGGTAGCCGCCGCCCCGATACGAGGGAGTCGGCTCGTGATACGGCGTTGAACTGTATCGTGGCGACGATCCGTAGGAAGAAGTGCCACGGTAGCTAGGAGCCCCGCTGTAGCGACCGTACGCGCCATTTGAATAACCACTGCCCTCAGAGCCGCGATTCAGCTGGCTTGCCGGCCGAACAGGGCCCATGGGCCGAGGTACGCCCGTGCTGCGGCTTGGCTGCGAAGTTCCGAAGCGGCCGTTGTTTGCACCCGCGGGTTCGCCGCCTCGCGCCATGTTCGTCGAGCTGGTAGGCGGACGGGGTACCGAGCGCGACGGCGACTTGCTAAAGCTCGAGTTGCTGCGACCCTGCGGGAACCCGGCGCCTTCATGACCCGGTTGCGAAAATGCGCCGCCTTCACGGCCTCCAGTGCTGGGCGGGCGGGGTACCGAGTGCGGACTGAATCCGCCCTCGATACGGTTCGAGGCAAGAGTATTCATGCCTCCGCGAGCCGGTCCCGTCATGCCGTTGCGAGTCTCCACTGGTCGCGAGAATGAATTTGATGCCGGCCCACGAGCCACGGCGCCGTAGGCTCCACGGCTCGGCGAGAGAGATGGACCGTGCGCAAAGGGCGCATTTGCGACCTGGCTTCCATTCAGGTGCATACCCGTCCGCGCCACCGACAACCCGTTCTGCAGGGTGCGTGCGGGAGCGCCGATGAAGCCATGGTTGTAGTTCGCAAAGCTGCCTCCGCGAACCGGCGGATGACCATAATAGTTATTGATGTTGTGAATATAAGTGTTGCTGATATTCACCGAACGGAAGTAGCCGTAGCCGTGGTGATACCACGGATAGAACGGCTCACCCCAGCCCAGCGGGCACCAGCCGAAGCCGAAGCTCACGCCCCAGCCCCCGCCGCCAAACCAGGCAACCAAGGCAGGCGCGTACACCGGACGAACGTATACCGGCCCAGGAGCCCAGCCCCAATATCCGCCCGTGTAAACCCAGCGACCGTAGTGGAAAGGAGCATAACCCCAGGGCGCATCATCCACCCATGTCCATCCCCACGGCGCTACGTAAGCCCAGTGGCCGGTCGAATACGGCGACCAGCCCACGGCGACGCGCGGGACCCAAATGTGTCCGTACTCAGGAACTTCGTTCCAGACGCCATAGTCGTCAAGATCTTCAGAACCAATCGTGCCCGGCGCTACGTACTGCGCCGATAATGAATGATCCTCACGATCGTTGCGCGCTCCGCACCAGCTGTCGAAGCCGTCATACGCGGGCGCTTCGGCAACCGTGTGCTCAAGCGAAGTGCCATTGGAAAACCGTGCCTGCTCATTCGACTTGATTCGCACGGCCGGACCGTTGCCGGTGGCATCGCCTTCGCCCTTGCGCACGGTCACCACCGTGGTGTCGCCATTCGGATCGACGTCGAAGCGATAGTCACCGCTCTTCTGCACGGTGAACGCAACGTTCGGCGTGTCAACTTCGTAGATTTCTCCGCCGAAGAGTTGGCGGACATGCAGGTTCAACGTGCCCTGGTGGAGTTCCACCTGAACCTGCTGGTTCGAAATATTGGTCAGCGTAAGGCTGCTCTCGTCGCCCATGCGGAGCAAGCCGCCGCCCACGTTCAGCTCGGCCTTCGACTCTTTGTCGGTCCAGATGTTGTCGGAGTTGGTGAGCGTGCTGTTCTGGGTACCCGTCACCCAGTCGCCCGTACCTTGCGGCTGGATGGAAACCGATCCATTCACATACTGCAAGCGGGCTGCACGATCTGGAACTTCACTCTGGCTATCTTCTGCGGGCGCGCCCGGAGGAGGTGGCGGAGCCTGCTCAACAGCCGGGGGATTATCGACTGGTGGCGCGTCCTGAGCCCAACTGAAGACGGCCGTCAGTGACAGCATCAGAATCGTCGTTAGAATGTTGCGCCGCAAGTCTTTCATGGCCTCTCACTCCTTAGATGCCCTGGAAACCGTCCTGGACATCTGCTGGTCCTCTTGCCAAAGCCAGGAGGACCAACTCACCTCGCTTTCATAAACACAACTCTGGCCATTAAGTTGCGAGGTAGCGCAGGCCTTGAATTTCTGGCTATTCAGAGGGAGCCCAGCGGGAAATGCCTGAAAACACGGGAGATATTATTTTGGCGAGTTAACTACTTTAGATACTGCAACATCTCCTTGAAACTCGATGTTCCGGATGAGCGTAGGGTTTCGTAGATTGCCATTTCGGTTGAAGAGATTACCGCGCCAGCTGCACTCATTCGGTCGAGGCCGATTTTCCAGTTCCACTCCGTTCGTGAGCTCACCGCGTCCGAAGCGACGTGGACCAGGTAGCCCTCCCGCAGCGCGGCAAGCGCCGTTTGCGCGACGCAGATGTGGCTCTCCATGCCGCACAGCAAAACTGTGTTGCGATTCCCGGGAACGCGTTTGAGAGCCGCGCAAAATGCGTCGCTGGCAAAGCAGGAAAAAGTCAGCTTCTCGAAGCTTGCCACCTCCGGCAACAAGCAGGCAATCTCGGGGACTGTCTCACCGAGGCCTTTGGAGTATTGCGTCGTTATGAGCGTCGGCATCTTCAAGACTCCCGACAGACGGATGAGCAGTTGCGCGTTATGCAGCAAGCGTTCTTTTTCGAAGATCGGCGGCAGAAGCTTCTGCTGAATGTCGATAACGATCAATGTGCATTGCTCAGGGTCGAGCGGAAAGCGAGCCGCCGGCCCGTAGCCGGTCTCGGGAAACGCGCTGCCGGAGGGCATTTTCAAGCTCCTCGATGGAAATAAATAGTAAAGATCTTACTTCTTTTCTTTGCCGAGTACCGCGATTTACTCCAGCGGGAGCACGAGTTCGATCAACCAACGGAAGGCTTTCGGCGGAATCCTGGTGAAGATTGACCGAAGTACACACTGCCCCTAGAATTAAAACCGGACGGACTTCTCGTCTGTGTAGCGCAGACTGCCCCCTCGTTCAACGGCAGGACAGCTGACTCTGGATCAGCATATCGGGGTTCGAATCCCTGGGGGGCAGCCATACTTATTCGGGTTTTCAGTCGCCAGTTCCGACCGTCTTTGCTGACCATGCCGATGGCCTTGACCTTGGGCTGGAAGCTTGCATTCGCGCTTCTTCTGTTGTCTTTCCCGCCTTTCCTCCTCAGCCAAAGCAATAACGGCGAACTCCGCATCAAGGTTTTCGACCCGGCTGGGCACCGGATCAAGACGAATATCCGCCTCGTCAGTCAGGCGAATGAATATGCGCAATCTCTAGCCACCAATGAACAAGGTGCCCTGGATATTCAGCGGCTGCCCTTCGGCCGCTATCAGATCGAAGTCAAGCAACCGGCCTTCGCGCCGTGGGCGGAGTCTATTGAGATTCATTCATCCCTTCCCATCGAGTACAACATCCACCTGAAGCTGCCATCGGTGAACGAGACATTGAATGTGACCGCCGACAACACCCTGATCGATCCGGATCAGCCCGGTTCTGTGAATGAGATTGGATCCGAAGCTTTGCAATATCGTCTAGGGTCAATCCCCGGGCGCTCGCTTCAGGACCTGGTCAATTCGCAACCGGGCTGGCTATATGAAGGGAATGCGGTCCTCCATCCTCGAGGCTCGGAATATCAAACGCAGTTCGTTGTGGATGGCATTCCGCTCACTGACAACCGCTCGCCGAGTTTCGGGACGGCCATCGATGCCGACGATGTGGATTCGTTGAGCATCTACACGGCCGCCATCCCCGCCGAATATGGCCGAAAGATGGGCGGCGTCGTGGAGGTGAATACTCTGCAGAATCCCCAACCGGGCCTGCACGGACAGCTGGTTTTATCCGGCGGAAGCTTTGACACGGCAAGCGCAGCGGGACAAGGGCAATACACCTGGGGCGCGAACACGTTCGGCGCGAGCGCGAGTGTCGCTAGAACAGACCACTATCTGAACCCGGTCGTTCCGGAAAACTATACGAACACGGCGACCCTCGGCGATTTCTCCGTAAATTACGAACGCGACCTGACGCCGAAGGACCGCTTGCGGTTCATTGTCCGCCACGAGCTTTCGCGCTACGAGATTCCCAACGAACAAGTGCAGCAGGCGGCGGGACAGCGGCAAACTGCCGACAATATCGAGACCATGGGCATCGCCTCGTATCAGCACACATTCTCTTCGAATGCGCTCGCTGATTTTCGAACCATGGTCCGCGACAACGACATCGATTTCAACTCCAACCCGCAATCTACGCCGATCGAAGTTTTTCAGCACAATTTTTTCCGGGAGGCATATTTTCGTGGAACCGCAACCCTTCATCGCGGACGCCATGAGTGGAAATTCGGGTTCGAATCCGACAACACGTTCCTGAACGAAAATTTCCGTTACCACATCACCGACCCATCGCAGTTCGATGACGACACGCCAATCGACTTCAGCTTCATCGACAACCGGCCCGATCTTGAGCAATCTCTCTTTGTTCAAGATCAAATTCGCTTGAACAATTGGACCATCCGCGCCGGTCTTCGCTGGGATCATTACCAACTTCTACTCAACCGGCATGCCGTAGACCCTCGCATTTCGATCTCCCGGTATTTTCCGTCGGCCGATCTGATCCTCCACTTTTCCTATGACCGGGTATTCCAGACACCCTCGTTTGAAAATATTCTGCTCTCCAGTTCAACGCAGGTTGAGTCGATCGATCCCTCAAGTTTTCTCAGGTTGCCGGTCAAGCCATCGGAAGGAAACTATTACGAAGCAGGACTGACCAAGGTCTTCTTCAACCGGTTGAAGCTGGATACGAACTACTACCGGCGCGACGTCAACAACTATGCCGATGACGATCAAATTCAAAACACCGCCATCAGCTTTCCGATTTCCTTCGATAAAGCGATCATCTACGGAGCGGAAGCGAAGGTCGAAGTGCCCGAATGGCACCGCTTCTCGGGATTCGCGAGCTATTCGTACATGGTAGGAAATGCATGGTATCCCGTCACTGGTGGGCTGTTTCTAGGCGACGATGCACAAGGCATTCCGACGAACGGGCATTTCCCCGACTCACAAGACCAACGCAACACGGTGCGCGGTCGAGTTCGCTACCAGGCTCATCCGCGCTTCTGGCTGGCGGCGGGAATCCAATATGACAGCGGTCTGCCATTCGAGTTCCAGTGCGACCCGAGCCTCACGCTGCCGCAATGTATCTATGGTCCGGGAGGCCCCGCGCAAACCTACGGGCTGGCAGTGGTAAACCGCATCAATTTTGCGAGAGGACGTATTTATCCGTCTTTTCAAGTGAACGCTTCAGCAGGAGCGGACGTCTACAAGACGGAACGCATGAACATGCGATTCCAGATCGATGGTCAGAATCTTACGAATGTTCTCGACGTGATCGATTTCGGTGGCCTCTTTTCCGGGAATGCCATTGGGCCTTCGCGAAGCGTCATGTTGCGCCTCACGACTTCGTTCTAGGAGCGATTATTGCTTCGCACTCTGCTCCAGAAATGTCGTATTCGCCACACTGACATCGCGATCGCCTTCGCGCAGGATTGCATGCGTCGCCATGATCGCCGTTAGCGTTCCTTGTTGACCTCCGATTTCGAGGCGCTTGCCGACCTCAAGGAACTTTCTTACATAGAAGCCTGCCACCAGATTGCGCACGATATCGCGGGTGCCGAGGCCAAACGCGATGCCAAAGGCCAGCGCCGCGCCACCGAGGATGAAGCTGGTGACGATGCGCACCATCCCGGTATCGATCTTAAGCTGGGAGATGGCCATCATGGTGACAACGAACACAATCAGGCCGGAGACCAGCTTGCCCAGAGCAGAGGCGAAGTCGATGCCCGAACTCTGTCCCGACTGCGTCACGATGTCGCCGGCGAACTGTCCGATCGTGCTGCCGAGCACCACCAGCAACAGCGCCGCAATGATGTTCGGCAAGTAAGAGAAGAATGCCGCGAAGGCGTTCGAGACGGCGGTCAGCCCCAGCGCGTCTGCCGCCGTCTGTGCCAGCAAGAACAGAATCAGAAAGTAAACAAGCCTGGGAATAAATAGATTGAGTTGCTGCCGAAGGCCAATGCGCTGCAGTGCGCGATCCACACCGACTCTCTCCACCAGGGTGTCAAAGCGCAATCGAGTGAGCAGCATGCGCAGAACAATCTCGACGGCCTTGGCGACGATGAGCGCTCCAACCAGGAACACGATCGCCATCGCGACCTTGGGTGCGGCCGAGATGATTTCGTCGAACAGGTGTTGAAACGACTCCAGAAGTTTCTCTCTCATGAATGCTCCTCAGTTCAGACGCTTGGCTTACTTCCTTTAAGCAGGTCTGCTGCCATCCCCAGCAACTCGCGCAACAGCATGGCCGGCACTTTCCAGGTGAAGTTCACGAACTGCGATGCGGCGGTGCGCCGGTAAATCCTACGGCGCACCAGCGGAACAAAATTGACCGAAGGCTCGTCTTCCAACGTCTCCAGTTCACGCACAGGCATCCCTGACTCGTGATCATCGTCCCTTGTTGGGGGGATTCTTGAGTCGTCGGTCATAGGCGCACCTGGGTATGTCGACTCACCTGTGATTCCAGTTCATAACGCTCGCGAAACTCTTGCCGCGCCCGCTTGATGCGCATCTTCACCGCAGAGAGCCCAATGCCGAGCAGTTGCCCGACCTCTTCATAAGAGAAGTCATCCATATCGCGAAGTATCAAAGGTACCCTCAGGTTGGGAGACATGGCATCGAGCACGCGTTCGATGATCTGGCGCTCCGCGAGTAACTCCACCCCTTTTTCAGTGCCTGAACGGTGCGCCGGAGGCCTCCAGGTGTCTTCGTCCTCGAGATCGACCAGATTCGCCTTGTGTTTCTTTTTCAGATAATTCAGGCAGTGGTTCACCTTGATGGTCTGCAGCCAATGCCGAACGGTCGACCTTCCCTCAAAGCTTTGCAGGGCAAAGAACGCCTTAACGAAGACTTCCTGCGCAAGATCCTCGGCGTTGTTGGGGTCGCGCGTGATCTGCCGGCAATTGGCGACGATGTGCCGCTGGTACTTCCGGACCAGAGCCTCGAAGGCACGCAGATCGCCTTCCGGGCTTTGTTTTGCACGTTGTATTAGTTCCTCATCCTGATCCGGCATCTAGCCTAAACGCACCTCGCGCGAGGTAATTTTGTGAGCATCTCACAAGCTTACAGATTCCCCAATGAGCTAAGACCCTGCCAACATCGGAAATGTCACATTCATTCGAAAGTTGGGACAAAAAATCTTCTTCCTCAACATATTTCTTCGCCAATGTGACTTTCCTCCTGGGAGTGCTGTCTACCCTCGTGGAAGGCATCCTCCTGGGAGGATCGGTGATGCACGCGGGTAACAGGGCGAAACAGCGCAATCGCAAGTTCGAGGCTTGCCCGGTCCACCACCGATCATCTTTCGCTTCCTTGGTCGCACACGGAAGAACACAAGTCGCAATGGGCCCCGAAAATTCGTTTTGCAATCTCAATTCGAAATAGGAGAAAGGAAATCGACGTGGCAGCAAAATTTGATTTAAAACGCGGTGGCAACGAGCAGTTCATGTTTAACCTGAAAGCGGCCAATGGGGAAGTGATCCTAAGCAGCGAACTGTACAATGAGAAGCCCAGCGCAGTACACGGCATCGAGTCGGTGAAGGTCAACGCCATCGAGGATCTGCGTTTCGAACGCAAACGGGCAAAGACGGGACAGCCCTTCTTCGTTCTGAAAGCAGCTAATGGCGAAGTCATTGGCCGAAGCGAGATGTATTCCTCGAGTTGGGCGATGGAGCGCGGCATCCGGTCGGTAAAAAGGAATGCGCCGGCAGCCCGCGTGGATGACCTTTCCATCTAGGCCAAGCTTTTCTGCGACACGGCCCCGGAACATCATTTGACTGAGACTGTAAGGAGGAGCATGAAAGCTCATATGAAGTTGTTGGCAATGACCGTCGCCCTTGCCGGTTCGATCTTGTTCGCAGGCGTGACTTCCGCACAGACCGCGCCGGCTGCGCAAAGTGGTTCAACCACAGCCGCTCCAGCGAAAGCCAAGACCAAGCACCAACCCGTCGATCCCGCGACTATTCCGCAGGCTCCCGGCGGTGGAAACGGCAAGGTCTGGGTCAACGAGTCGACCAAGGTCTACCACAAAGAGGGAGACCCCTGGTACGGCAAAACGAAGCACGGTCAGTACATGTCTGAAGCAGATGCCCAGAAGGCTGGCTACCACGAGGCGAAGCCCAATGCCGGCGAAAAGGGCTCTGCTAAGAAGTAGAGTTCTTGGTTGAACTAAGCGTCTGAAAGCAGCGGGAGCGTCGGAAGCGATGCTCCCGTTCTCGTTTCGTGCATGAAAAGGCAAGTCGGGCCCGACTTAGTAGATCCGTCTCTAATTTTGGGCTTGTCGCAAAATTTGAAACCCGCCTAAGCCAAATGCTGTAAACTTCCGCCTGCGAAGAGTCCGCCGGATCTTTTCGCGTCGGCCCAGGACCCGTCCTTCATATTCACGAACTTAGCTGTTCCATCCTCGTAGCTAGCCGCTTCGTGCGGCGAGGAGCACGCCATGCCGGAAAAACTCAATGCCGAACAATCAAGACTTGTCGACGCACGCAACCAGAAGCAAGCCTGGAAAAAGTGGGGGCCTTATCTGAGTGAACGGCAATGGGGCACTGTTCGCGAAGACTACAGCGACAATGGCACGGCTTGGGACTATTTCTCTCACGATCAGGCACGTTCGCGAGCCTATCGCTGGGGCGAGGACGGCCTAGCAGGTTTCTCCGACGATAAGCAGCGCCTGTGTTTTGCCCTTTGCTTGTGGAACGGCAAGGATCCAATCCTGAAAGAACGACTCTTTGGCCTGACCAACAGCGAGGGCAACCACGGCGAAGACGTGAAGGAATATTACTTCTACCTCGACAGCACGCCCACACATTCGTACATGAAGTACCTGTACAAGTATCCGCAGGCGGCTTATCCCTACGATGACATTGTGCTCACCAACCGGAAGCGCGCGCGGACTCAGCCGGAGTATGAATTGATCGACACCGGCGTTTTTGACGGCGATCGCTATTTCGACGTCTTTCTGGAAGTCGCCAAGAATTCTCCGCAGGATATCCTCTTCCAAATCACGGTATGCAATCGGGGTCCGGAGGCTGCGCAACTCCACGTGCTGCCACATCTTTGGTTCCGCAACACGTGGTCATGGAAACCCAATGCTCAGAAACCGATTCTCAAGGCCGTCGATCGACGGGGCATGGCGTGCGCAGTAGCGGAGCATGCCACCCTGGGTAACTTTGAATTCTGTTGCGATCACGCTGTACCTCTCCTGTTTACCGAAAACGAAAGTAATTCCGAACGGCTTTTCAAACAGCCAAACCAGAGCCCGTACGTAAAGGATGCTTTTCACAACTATCTGATTCACGATCAAAAGAATGCTGTCAACCCTGAGCAGACGGGCACGAAAATGGCGGCGCATTACCAGATCTCGGTTCCGTCCAGGGGTGAGTCCGTCATCAAGCTGCGACTTGCCCCGGCTGCTGCTTCGATTCCTGGAGTCGCCGACGGCAAAGGTGCGTCCTTCGGTAAAGGTTACGATTCCGTGTTGAGCACGCGCCGCAAGGAGGCTGACGAGTTCTACGCTGGGCTCATGCCTGAAACGTCTTCTGAGGATGAACAGCGCGTTATCCGGCAAGCACTCGCTGGAATGCTTTGGACCAAGCAGTATTACTTCTTTGATCTGGATGAGTGGCTCGCCGCACACGGCCATGAGCCTTATAGAGGGAAGGTCCGGCCGGGAACCCGTAATGCAAACTGGTTCCACATGATTAATGACGACATCATCTCGATGCCCGACAAGTGGGAATATCCGTGGTACGCCGCCTGGGACCTCGCCTTCCACACCATCGCGCTCGATGCCGTGGACCCGGACTTCGCCAAAGAGCAACTCCTGCTCGTCCTCAAAGAGGTTTATCTCCATCCCAACGGCCAACTCCCGGCCTACGAGTGGAACTTCGGCGACGTGAATCCCCCGGTGCACGCTTTTGCGGCACTCTACACCTACAACGCCGATAAGTTTGCTCGTGGCAAAGGCGATCTCACGTTTCTGAAAAGCATTTTCCAAAAATTGCTTCTGAACTTTTCCTGGTGGGCGAATCGTAAGGATCCCCAGGGACGCAACCTTTTTGAAGGTGGTTTCCTTGGGCTCGACAATATTGGCGTATTCGACCGCAGCGCGCCGCTGCCCACCGGCGGATTTATGGAACAGGCTGATGGCACGGCCTGGATGGCTTTGTTCTGCCAGAACATGCTCGAGATCGCCCTTGAACTTGCGCACCAGGAGCCAGCCTACGAAGAGTTAGCCATGAAGTTCGTAGAACACTTCTTCTGGATCGCAGGTTCCATGGACCGGATTGGATACAACCAGGACGAGCTTTGGGACGAAGAGGACGGTTTCTTCTATGACGTGCTGCATCTTCCGGATGGCTCCGCTATGCGTCTAAAAGTGCGCTCGATGGTGGGGCTGTTGCCGATGTGCGCAACGACAGTGATTCCCGAAGAATACTTGACTCGCTTCCCGAAACTCCGCGTGAGGGCAGCCGAGTTTTTGCGCCGGCGGCCTGAACTCTCTGTCAATGTTCATCCCCCGGATCGCCCCGGCTATGACGGGCGCCGACTGCTTTCGGTCTGCGGAGAAGCCAAGTTGCGGCGCATCCTACACCGTATGCTCGACGAATCCCGATTCTTTGGGCCACACGGCATCCGTTCGATCTCCCGCTGGCATCTTGACCACCCGTTCGAGTTCGGTGTGAACGGAGAGAGATTCACGGTCCAGTACCAGCCGGCCGAATCCCAATCCGGGCTTTTCGGCGGCAACTCGAACTGGCGCGGCCCAGTCTGGTTCCCGGTCAACGTCTTGATCATTCGAGCATTGATGCAGTATTGGGCGTATTACGGAGACAGCTTCCAGATCGAATGCCCCACGGGTTCAGGTAAATTGATGAACCTCTGGCAGGTGACGCAAGAACTCTGCCGGCGTCTTAACAGCACCTTCTTGCGTGAGCCCTCGGGAAGAAGGCCCGTGTACGGCGATACGACAAAGTTCCAGAATGACACCCACTGGCGAGATCTACTCCTGTTCTATGAGTACTTCCACGGTGATAACGGCGCGGGAATCGGCGCCAGTCACCAGACCGGCTGGACCGGAATCGTTGCCCGTCTCATCCAGCTCTACCACATGGATGGCAATGAACTCCTACGCGGTATGCGAGAAGCAGTTCATGATTCCGAGGCCTATACAGGGGTCGAAAACGGCTGATAGAACTTGCTTTGGTCGCCAAATGCAAGATTAGGAGTGATGGATTCACGCAAGGAGGCACTCGACTGTCATGAAACACTTTTCCCCCATGTTCTGCAGCTTCTTGGCGATTGTTTCTCTGGCGCTTGCCCAGGAAGGCAAGCCTGAGCATACCTGGTCCTACGCTGGCGCAGAAGGTCCCAAGCACTGGGGTTCTCTGAAGGCCGAATATCAAACCTGCAAGTTCGGTCATGAACAATCTCCCATCGATATACGTAATGCGAAGAAAGAGTCGTTACCACCCATTCAATTCGACTATAAGCCGTCCACGTTGAAGATCGTCAACAACGGGCACACGATCCAAATCAACTATGCGCCGGGAAGCTTCATCACCGTCGGCGATAAGAAGTACGAGCTCAAGCAATTCCATTTTCACCATCCCAGCGAGGAGCATATCAACGGCAAGGGGTACGACATGGTCGCGCACCTCGTGCATGCTGATAGCAATGGAAAGCTCGCAGTAGTGGCAGTTCTCCTGAGGAAGGGCAGCACCAACGCCACGGTCGAAAAGCTCTGGGAGAATCTGCCAAAGACTGAGGGCCAGGAGCTTTCGGTCGCGGGCGTGCAGGTGGATGCATCGACCTTGCTGCCTTCCGAAACGGGTTACTATACGTTCCCGGGATCACTGACTACGCCGCCTTGCAGCGAGTCGGTCACCTGGTTCGTGCTTAAGAATTCTTCGCAAGTTTCGGCGGACGAAATCACAGCGTTTGCCAAAATCTACCCCGACAACGCCCGGCCCATTCAGCCGACGAACGGACGAACGATCGCAGAAACTCAATAGGTCGGGTGGCGGAGCGGCTGCTGCTCTGCGGAATCCTGAAAGCGACTAGCGAGCGCGCAGCTGCCGCATGCTAATCTAAATTCCTAGAGAGGAAGATTCTGCATGTCGAGTGAGTCCGCCGCTCAACCTATCTACTATTGCGCTCCCCATAGCTTGCTGATCCGCAAATCCGGAATCCATGGATCCGGCTGCTACACGCTGGCGCCTATTCCGGAAGGCGCCTACGTCGTGCAGTACACCGGCACGGTATTGTCCAAGGAAGAAGCGGACGAGCTCTACTCCGAGCGCCCGGACACTTATCTCTTCTGCCTGGGCGAAGGCGAATATGTGATCGACGGCGATACAGTGGCAGCGTTCGTGAACCACTGTTGCGATCCAAACTGCGAGACCGATGAAATCGACGGTAACGTCTGGGTCATTGCGCTGCGTGCCATCGCTCCCGGCGAAGAGCTGACCTACGACTACAACCTCTACGACGGCGACGATGATGACGAAGCACCGTGCACCTGCGGCGCGAACACTTGCCGGGGTACGATGTACGGCGAGGAAGAGATTGAACGGCGCGCCAAGGAGAAACAAGCCGCTGAGAAGGCAAGTGCGAGTTTGGCATCAAAGCCAACTGAACTTTCCAGTTCGCCAGCATGCGACTGAAGATTGTCCAGGTCGGCGAGCCGGTGCTGCGGCAGGTGGCACGGCCTCTCCAGATGAGTGAGATTCTCAGGCCCAGCACGCAGCAACTCATCCAGGATATGCGTGAAACCATGCTCGACGCTCCGGGCGTCGGGCTGGCAGCTCCCCAGGTAGGCCTATCGTTACAGCTGGCTGTAGTCGAAGACCGCGCCGAGTCGTTTCGCGATCTATCCCCGCAACAACTGGCTGAGCGGGAACGGAACCCGGTCCCGTTTCATGTGCTGATCAATCCGGTAATGCGCTCGCAGTCTTCGGAAATTCGACAGTTCTTCGAGGGGTGCCTCAGCCTCGCGGGATTCGTTGCCATCGTGCCCCGCGCCCACAGGGTCGAGGTGGAGTATCTGGATGAGCATGCGCAGCCCCAGAAAATCCTCGCCCAGGGCTGGTACGCGCGCATCCTTCAGCACGAGATCGGACACTTGCATGGCGAGCTTTACGTCGACAGGATGCAGTCGCGGTCGCTGGCGACCGTCGACAACTTTACCCGACACTGGAAGACGAAATCGATGGCGGAAATAACGCGGGGAATTTGACCGGTAAAATTGAGTGCGCCAGCGCTCGATTTAGCGCAGCAGCACGTGCTGGATCCCCTTGATCGCTCGCATGTATTGCGCCCGTTCGAACGCTCCCGGGTCGGGGCAGCGCAATTGGCTCATACTGCCTTGCATCTGGCTGACGGACTCGTATTCGTGGCGCTCCATCCAGTCTTTCATCCCCTGCTCGAGGGTTCGGATGTGGTTGATGCCGTTGCGCAGCAATGACGAGCACACCATGGTAGCGCTGGCGCCGACCATCAGCATTTTAATGATGTCATGTGCGTCGTGAATCCCGCTGGTTGCCGCCAGATTCGCCTTCACGCGGCCGTAGAGAATGCCAATCCATGTCAACGGCAGCCGCAAGGCCTGAGGCGTGCTCAACAGCACATTTGGCTTGATCTCGAGTTCTTCCAGGTCCACGTCAGGCTGGTAGAACCGGTTGAATAACACCAGGCTATCGGCGCCCGCCGCGTCGAGCCTTTGCGCCATGTAAGCAAGGTTGCTGAAGAACGGACTGATCTTCACAGCTACGGGAATGGTAACCGTCGACTTAACTGAATGGACGATCTCGACATAGGTTTGTTCGACCTGGGCAGATGACAGGTGCGGATCGGTTGGAATGTAGTAAATGTTGCACTCGAGTGCATCTGCACCGGCCTGCTGAATTTCTCGGGCATAACGGGTCCAACCGCCAACGGTCGTGCCATTCAGGCTGGCGATGATCGGAATCTTCACCGCGTCCTTTGCCTTGCGGATCAACTCGAGATAGCCGTCCGGGCCCAGACGGAATTCGCTCGGCTGGGGAAAGAAAGTTAACGACTCGGCGAAACTCTCCGTAGCTTCGTTCATGTGATAGTCGAGTTCGATGCTTTCCTGCCGGAGCTGTTCTTCGAAGAGCGAATAGAGGACAACCGCCGATGCGCCTGCATCCTCAAGCCGGCGGATGCTGCTCACCTCCTGCGACAGGGGGGAAGCGGAAGGCACAAGCGGCGTGCGCAGCTTCATTCCTAGATACTGTGTGCTCAGATCGATCATATCTACGACTCCTCTACGGAAGTGAAGTGTGCCAGCCTCATTGTTTAACTGGCTCCGCGTTCGGATTCCTCTGGGCCAGGTATTCGTAAAACTTGAACCGGGCCTCAGCGTCTTTCTGTGCAAGCTGCCAGAGTTCCTTCGCGTCTTCCGGCTTGCTCTTGGTGAGCATCTTGAAACGCGTCTCCATCAGCAGGAAATCCTGTACGTGCTTGCTTGGGGCTCGTGAATCGAGGATCAGTGGATTTTCGCCGCTCGCGGCCCGCACTGGGTTGTAGCGGTACAGGAGCCATTGACCCGAATCGACGGCGGCCTTCTGGTTCTGCATGCCGGTTGTCATATTGATGCCGTGTGCGATGCAGTGGGCGTAGGCGATGATGATGCTGGGACCGTCATACGCTTCAGCTTCGAGGAATGCTTTCAGCGTGTGTTCGTCCTTCGCGCCCATGGCTACGCTTGCTACGTAGACTGATCCGTAGCTCATAGCGATGAGCCCCAGATCCTTCTTGGGTCCGGGTTTGCCGCCAGCCGCGAACTTCGCCACTGCCGCGCGCGGCGTGGATTTAGAGGCCTGGCCGCCAGTGTTCGAGTAAACCTCGGTATCGAGTACCAGTAGGTTCACGTTCTTGCCGCTGGCGATCACGTGATCGAGACCGCCGTAGCCGATGTCGTACGCCCAACCATCTCCACCGACGATCCAGACACTCTTCTTCACCAGCATGTCGGCTAAAGTGAGAAGCTGCCGCGCCTCGGGTGAGTGGATGCCACTCAGCTTCGCCTTCAAAGCTTTGACCCGCTCCCGCTGCTCGTAAATCTCTGCTTCGTCTCTCTGCGCGCACGCGAGTAGCCCGGCCGCCAACTCGTCGCCGATGGTGCCAGCCAGCCGGTGGACGAGTTCTTTGGCGAATTCCGTCTGCTTATCGATGGAAAGCCGGAAGCCAAGCCCGAATTCGGCGTTGTCTTCGAACAGTGAGTTTGACCACGCTGGCCCGCGACCTTCCGCGTTCTTCGACCATGGCGTGGTCGGTAGGTTGCCGCCATAGATCGACGAGCAGCCGGTTGCATTGGCGATTACTGCGCGATCCCCGAACAGTTGCGAAAGCAGCTTGAGATAGGGCGTCTCGCCGCAACCCGTGCATGCGCCTGAGAACTCAAAAAGCGGCTCCTGTACCTGCTGCTGCCGTATCGTCCCAGCCTTGATCTTCCGCCGATCGAACTCCGGAATCTTCTCGAAGAACTCCCAGTTCTCGCGTTCTTGTACGCGCAGAGGCGGCTGCGGCTTCATATTCAGCGCTTTCAGCCGCGTTTCCTGCTTGTTCTTGACCGGGCAAACTTCCACGCAGATCCCGCAGCCGGTGCAATCTTCCGGAGCAACCTGGATCGTGTACTTCATGCCGGCCCACTCTTTATCTCGAACCTCGGTGGACTTAAACGTGCCCGGCGCACCCTCCAGTTCGCGCGAGTCGTAGACCTTGATACGGATCACCGCATGCGGGCAGACTAGCGCGCACTTTCCGCACTGAATGCAGATCTTGTCGTCCCACTCCGGGATCTCGAGGGCCAGATTGCGCTTCTCCCACTTTGCTGTCGCAGTGGGGAAGGTGCCGTCGACCGGGAATGCGCTGACCGGAAGTTCGTCTCCTTTGCCCTCGTAAATCACGCCTAGGACGTCTCGCTCAAACTTCGGCGCCGAAGCTGGGAAGGGAGGTGGCATCTCGATCGTGCTGGTGACCTTGGTCGGCACCTTCACTTCATGCAGATGCGCGAGCGTCTCATCCACTGCCTTCATGTTTTTCTGTACGATCTCTTCTCCCTTTCGGCCGTAGGTGTCGCGAATCGACTTGCGAATGGCCTCGATCGCACTCTCACGCGGCAACACTTTCGAGATCGCAAAGAAGCAGACCTGCAAGATCGTGTTCATACGCGAGCCCATGCCGGTGTCACGGGCTACTTTGTAACCGTCGATGACGAAGAATTTGGCCTGTTTGGCGATCAGTTGCTCCTGTACCTCGCGCGGCAGCTTGTCCCAGACTTCCTGCGGAGCGAACGGACTGTTGAGCAGGAACGTTCCGCCCGCTACGAGCGCGCTCAGCATGTCGTACCTCTCCAGGAAGATCCATTGATGACAGGCAACGAAGTTTGCTTGCGAGACCAGGTAGGTAGAGTGAATCTGCTTCGGCCCGAAGCGCAGATGCGAAACCGTCATCGCGCCGGATTTCTTCGAATCGTAAACGAAATAGCCTTGTGCGTAGTTGTCGGTGTTCTCACCGATAATTTTGATAGAGTTTTTGTTGGCACCAACTGTTCCGTCGGCGCCCAGACCATAGAACATCGCGCGCACAACGCTGTCGGGCTCCGTCGAGAAATTCGGATCGTAGTCGAGGCTGGTGTGCGAGACGTCATCTTGAATGCCGACCGTGAAATGTTCTTTTGGCTCGGCCGCGTTCAGGTTGTCGTAAGTCGCTTTCACCATCGCCGGCGTAAATTCTTTGGACGACAAGCCATACCGGCCGCCAATGATCACGGGACCGGCTTGCAGCTTTCCGTAGCCGTGGCGCAAGCCTTCCTGGATGGCATTCACCACATCCAGATAGAGCGGTTCGCCGGCCGCGCCGGCTTCCTTCGTACGGTCCAGCACCGCGATCTTCCGGACCGTTGCCGGCAGGGCTTCGCAGAACCGTTGCACGGAGAAAGGACGATACAACCGCACTTTCACCAGGCCGACCTTGGCTCCGTTTGCATTCAGATACTCGACGGTTTCGTCGGCGGCCTCGGCACCTGAACCCATCATCACGATGACACGCTCGGCATCAGGGGCGCCCACATAATCGAACAAGTGATACGAACGACCCACCACATCGCGGAATCTGTCCATGACCGCTTGTACCTTGTCCGGGCAAGAGTCGTAGAACGGGTTGGCCGTCTCTCGAATCTGGAAGAACACGTCAGGATTCTGAGCGGTTCCGCGCAACACCGGATGGTCTGGCGACAACGCGCGGGCGCGATGTTCAAACACGCGGTCCATATTGATCAGGGCCGCCAGATCTTCGTCGGCTAATATTTCAATCTTGTTTACTTCATGCGAGGTGCGGAAGCCGTCGAAGAAATGCAGGAAGGGAATTCGGGTCTCAAGCGTGGCGGCATGGGCGATCAGTGCCAGGTCCATAGCCTCCTGCACGGAGTTCGAGCACAGCATCGACCAGCCGGTTGTCCGGCAGAACATGACATCGCTGTGATCGCCGAAGATCGACAGCGCATGCGTCGCGACCGTGCGCGCGCTGACATGGAATGCCGCCGGCGTCAGTTCCCCCGCAATCTTGTTCATGTTCGGAATCATGAGTAGCAGCCCTTGGGACGCGGTAAAGGTGGTCGAGAGCGCACCCGTCTGCAGCGCACCGTGGACTGCCCCAGCAGCTCCACCTTCACTCTGCATTTCCGCAACGTGCGGCACCGTTCCCCAGATGTTTGGCAATCCTTCGGACGCCCACTGGTCGGCCCACTCCCCCATCGCGGAAGAAGGCGTGATCGGGTAAATGGCGATCACTTCGTTCACGCGGTAAGCGACATGTGCTACCGCCTCATTGGCGTCCATCGTCTTGAATTTGCGCTTCATCATCGTCCCCCGACTTTGCGGAATACCCTGTTTGCTCAGCGAGTTGCGGTTGAGCGGCCGATCGGCTGTCGGGAATAGAATGAAGGGTCGGGCGGGCCCGCGTCGGGTACAGGGGTCACATAGGCATGTGATCGCCATCACAGGGCGGGAAAACCGGTTGGCGGCGCGCCGACCTGCGAAGCCTGCGCTGTGTCTTATGCAGCATGCGATTCTTCTATACGACGGCGTTTGCGGGCTTTGTGGCCGCATTGTGCAGTTCGTGCTGGATCGCGACAAGAGCGACGTTTTTCGCTTTGCACCCCTGCAGGGAGAAGTTGCGATGAAAGCCTTGCAAGCGCGCGGCTGCGCCCTGGCTGAACTCAGCACGGTCATTCTGGTACTCAACCCGCAACAATCCAACGAACGGTTACTTGTGCGTTCCGATGCTGCCCTGGAAACGCTGGTGTTACTGGGCATCCCCTGGAACCTGCTGAGCCTTCTCGGACGTCTCTGCCCGCGCTCGCTGCGCGATCGCATCTATGAATGGATTGCTCATCGCCGTTATCGCATGTTCGGCCGACTGGAAGCTTGTGCAATTCCCACAGAGGCTCAGCAGCGAAAATTTCTCAGCCGTGCTTTCCTCGAATAGGCCGTTACGCGCCCCAACTCGGGTCGCACGGTATACGGCCGAATTGTCTGGTCGTTTCTGAATCACGGAATCCTCAGTTCAGTTGTCACGCTCACGAGTGATACCAATCACTGCGCGATATGAGTATCCGCTCAACAATGCCCGACACCCACGTGCGGTGAGGTGGCCAACTAGGCCGCTCCCGGTTTAATTCTTCCGTCGAGGAGGCTCGGCTTGCATCGATCTCCCATCAATGCCGTCATATGTTTTTGCTTTTTTGTCTGCCTGATCATCGCTTCGGTCTTAACGGCACAAGCGGCCGATCCATCGCAACCCGATACTCATACCCAGGCCATCGATCCACTCGTGCAAATCCTCATCACCAAAGGCATTCTCACTCAGGCCGAAGCGGGGGCACTCAGCCAGGAACCTCCTGCACAGCAGCATGTTCAACTGCTTCAGATTCTTCGCGAAAAGGGCGTGCTGTCGGCTTCGGACTATGCGGCCCTGATGGACTCGTCGTCCAAAGCGTCAGTCGTCAATGCGGCGCCAGCTTCATCGCAAGTCTCCACGGCACTGGTAGCTTCGACAACGCCCATCGTGCCTTCGGCAGTACCCAGCCAGGCGAGTTCGCAGGTGCCCGCTTCCAGACCAGAGTCATTCAAGCCGGCAGAGCCGAAGATTGTTGCGGCGATTGCCCCGATTCGCGTTCTGCCCGTCGATCCGCCGGTGAAGGACGGTCTGAAAGCTGCGTTCACTTTAGGTCCAATTAAGATGACGCCGTACGGATTCCTCAAAGCGACCGGCGTTTATGACACCAGCAATCCGAATGGCGACGACATGCCTTTTCCGGGCTTGTTTTTGTCCTCCACTTCGATCACGAATACCGGCCCGACAACGAATCCCGAGTTTCATCTGAAGGCACGGTCGGCTCGCATCGGATCTAACTTCGAGTTCGCCGACATATCGCCACGGCTCACGATCACGGGAAGGATCGAGGGCGATTTCGAGGGCAACTTCAGCGAAGCGGACAACCGTGACGTCTCCTCACTTCGAAGCAGCATGTTCTCGTTCCGCCAGGCTTGGGGTCGGCTGGACTATGCCGCGAGCGAGAAGACTGACATTTACTTCGAGGGCGGCCAGGATTGGACACTATTCGGATCGACCGCGCTTCCAAACCTGCTCGAAACTACGGCCCTCGGTTACTGGTATGGCGACATCTACGAGCGCTCGCCCCAATTCCAGTTCGGGCTGGTGCAGAAACTTGGCGGGTCACGCAACTTCAAGCTCGCTCCCACATTTGCCATCATGATGCCGAGTACCGGCCAGATCGAAAAGCTGGGATCTCTCGGATTGCAAGGCCAGATCGCGCAGGCGGAGCGCGAAGGCGCAGATTCGGGGCGGCCCGAGTTAGAGGCCCGGCTTGCTTTCCAGTTCCAGGCCGACAAGGCTCCTGGAGTCGCGCCCGCACAAATCTTCTGGAGCGGCTTCGATGCCCGGCGAACGTCGATCGTTACCTCCAGCGCGTACGCTGCTACGTCTGCCACCGCATCTTGCCTGGCGAACCCCACCGTCTGCGCGGCCTACCAGAACGCTTTCCCGAATGGCTTTAGCGCATCCAGCAGCCTCTATGGCAATCAACTTGGACTCCAGTTGCCGACTCGATGGTTCACGTTAGTGGCCACTGGCTACTTTGGTGGCGACCTCCGATTCTTCTTCGGGGGTCAAGTCAATTCGTTTTATACGGACGCTGGCGGCTTATCCAATCCGATTACCTTTCAAAGCGTGAGCGGAGGCCCGCTGGTGGCTGCGGGTGCGCCTACCCTGGGCACCAACTCATCCGGCCAGGTCGTGGTCGCGCCAGAGAAACCGATTCGCGCCTTCGGTGGCTTCGTCAATGTGGGCCTTCCGATCTCACGATGGTTTAATGCCAATCCCAAAGGCCGCAACGCGGGCTGGCAAGTCTTTTTGCACGCCGGTAAGGATCAGGTCGTCCACAATGAGTTGACCAATCCGAACGGCGGAGGCGTAGCCAATACTTTGTCGCCCCTGCCCCTCTTGATGGGCAAGCTGAATGCGGCCACGTTGTACTACAAACTCAATCCCTTCGTGACCTTTGCGATTGAGCAATCGATCTACGCGACTCGCCTCGAGCCCGGGGCGTATTACACGGTCGCCGGCAAGCCCAGCAATGAGTGGCAAGATCATCGGACCGAGTTTGGGCCGATCTTCACGTTCTAGCCCTGCCGTAGTCGTGGCTTGGTGCGGGAGTTAGCGGTGCTTCGTTGGAGTGGATGGATTTCGGAGGGCTGCCGGAATCCACCCTCCAGCGTGGGGATGCACACAGAATTGCGGTGAATGGAAGTTCAGGAACTCGAATGCGCGAACGCCTTACAACCTCAAGAATGGCATTTTCGAAGACCTCGACCATGCGGAAGCTCACTCGTCGCAGGGCTCAGAGAAAAGCTGGATTCCTGCTTTTGCTCGGTTATCTACTGCTCGCGATGCCCGCTCATCCGGCGACCAAGCCGAACACCATACGAATTACCGTGCTGGATTCAGAAACGCGCTCATCCCCACTCGGTGAGAATAACGGTGTGCCCCGGAATTGCGACGCGCTGAACTACGACGCCTACTGTCATTCGAGCAAGACTGCGCAGGTGATCAACACAATGCTGGTGCAGGTGGGCGACGAAGCGACATACCGGATCAGTTGCACGATCGAAACAAAATGGTCGAAGTGCGTGCCGCTGGAAAAAGGAGAGAGCTTCGACGCCAGGAAAGAAAAACGGGGAATTACCGTCTACTACGTCGACGACCGGGGGAAACTATGCAAGCAGCTCTACACGTACGTGGGCGGTGGCGGCAGCCCTCCTCTCTCGTCCTCTCACACTGGCACCCTTGCGAGTAATCCCGCCGAAAAAGCATCGGCCGTTCCACTCTCGCCTGTAACGTCAGAAAATACCGGGGGCACGACAGTGAAATGCACTTTCACTTCGGATCCCGCGGGGGCGGAAATCATTCTGGATGGAAGCTTTGTTGGCAGTGCTCCATCTGTGTTGAGCCTGGACCCGGGTAATCACAAGATATTGATGTCGCTTCCTGGCTTCCTGCCCTGGAATCGGGATTTGGTGGTCTTCCATGAGTCAGAATTAATTGTGAATGCCGTGTTACAGAGAGCTGAATAGTCGAGGCTTGTGATCAGGCGAGACGTTGGGTACACTTCGCGGCACTTGTAGGGCGCCGGTGAACGGATTCTGGCTGGAGCAGATCTACGATCATTAGCTCTGGTGCCTCGGGAAAATTGAAAAATGCGCGTGACGGCTTCCGGTTGTCCTAAAGGAGAAAAATCGTGACTATCGAAAATGGTTCGATCAGTCCAGGCATGAATCGCTGGTGGCGCGTCGTGGGCGGCGTCGCCATGAATCTGGCGCTAGGGTCGCTTTACGGCTGGAGTGTATTTGTGGCTCCGCTGGAAAAGGAGTTTCACTGGAAGCGCGCCGATACCTCGAACGTATTCATCATTGCGGTGATCGTCTTCGCGCTGTCTTTTATTCTCGCCGGCCGCCTTCAGGATAAGATCGGCCCCTTCAAAATCTCGGTGGTGGGCGCCATCTTCGTTAGCCTGGGATTCTTCCTTTGCGCCTACGCCGACAGCCTGACCAAGTTCTTCTTATTCTTCGGCGTCTTGGGCGGATTGGGCAACGGATTTGGCTATGCGACTCCAATCCCGGTGATGTCGAAATGGTTTCCGGATAAACGCGGGCTGGCTGTTGGCCTCGCCGTTGGAGGCTATGGCGCTGGTTCCGCGATCTTCGGACCTCTGGCTGCCAGTTATCTGATCCCCAGTTTCGGGTGGCGCACCACGTTTCAAGTGCTGGGCGCAATCTTTTTCGTAATGACCATGATTGGCGCCTCTCTGTTGAAGAACCCGCCTCTCGGTTTCAGGCCGGCTGGTTGGACGCCGGCTCCTGCATCGAAAGCGGCAGCCTCAACCTATGACTTCACTCCGGGCGAAGTCTTGCGCACTCCAACCTTCTATCTCATGTGGGTGGGGTATGCCTGCGGGTGCGCCGCTGGGCTGATGGTGATCAGCCAGTTGTTGCCGTTCGCGAAAAGCGTTGGCATCCCCAGCACCACGCTGGCCTCGTTTGGATTGGTCGTGGGAGCGGTGGGCAACGCTTCGGGCCGAATTTTGTCGGGATTAATGTCGGATCACCTCGGCCGCATCAACGTCTTGCGGCTCATGATCGGCATCTCAATGGTCGCGATGCCAATCCTGTATTACGTTGGCGGCAATGTAGTCGCTCTGTTCGTCATGCTTTTTATCGTCTACTGGTGCTACGGAACTCAGCTCACCGTGAACGCTGCCACGGCGGCTGATTTCTGGGGCACGAAGAATGTAGGCATCAATTATGGAATGCTATTCACTGCCTGGGGTGTCGCCGGCCTGTTGGGCGGACGCATTGGCGGCTTGCTGTATGACAAGTATCACAACTATCAGATGGCGTTTTACACGGCAGCAGCTTTGGCCGCGGTTGCATTGCTTTGCGAACTCGCAGCCAGGCGGCCCAGCGTGCCCGAGTCCGGTCTGATTGGCAGCCGAGCTTCGTCGGCGGCGTAAGTTCCCGAAGTTCGAAAGTGCAGCCTGCGTTGCAGTTTGATGGCGAATGTCTCATCATAGGCAACTGCTAATCGGCACTCGGGTTTGGAACCGACAAGGACTGAAGTGGTGAGCACTACCGCGCGACCAACACAACTTCTCTTAAGAGGGCATCATGGCAACGACGGATACTTCGATTGATTCTGTTCTCCACGAAGATCGCAAATTCGATCCTCCTTCGCATTTCGCTCAGGACGCTCACGTCAAATCGTTGCAGGAATATGACGCCCTCTATCGCGAGTCAATCGAGCAGCCCGAGAAGTTCTGGGCGAAGATTGCCCAGGATCTTCACTGGTTCAAGCCGTGGGAAAAGGTTCTCGAGTGGAACGCTCCCTGGGCGAAATGGTTCAGCGGCGGCCACATCAACCTTTCTTACAATTGCCTCGATCGTCATGTGCAGACCTGGCGCAAAAACAAAGCTGCCCTCATCTGGGAATCCGAGCCCGGTGAGATTCGCACTTTCACCTACCAGCAGCTCTGGCAAGAAGTCCAAAAGTTCGCCAATGTCATGAAAGGTCTCGGAATCAAGAAGGGGGATCGCGTCGCCATCTACATGGGCATGACGCCCGAGCTCCCAATCGCGATGCTCGCCTGCGCGCGCATCGGCGCTCCGCACTCCATCGTCTTCGGCGGATTCTCATCGAACGCTCTCGTCGACCGTATTCACGACTCGCAGGCGGTCGCGGTTATCACGCAGGATGGCTCGTATCGTCGTGGCGCTGAGGTCAAACTCTTTCCGGCAGTCGAAGAAGCGCTGAAGTCGTGTCCCTCGGTAAAGCACGTCGTCGTCTATAAACGCACCGGCACTCCGATCAACATGCAGCCCGGGCGCGATCACTGGTGGCATGACCTGATGGCCCAAGCCTCCGACGAGTGTCCCGCGGAACCGCTTGACGCCGAGCACCCCCTCTACATCCTTTACACCTCAGGCACGACCGGCAAACCCAAAGGGGTCGTTCACACGACCGCCGGCTACTCGGTCGGCACTTATCTGACCACCAAGCTCGTCTTCGATCTCAAAGACACCGATACCTATTGGTGTACCGCTGATATTGGCTGGGTTACCGGGCACAGCTACATCGTCTACGGCCCGTTGCAGAACGGGGCCACCAGCCTCATGTATGAAGGCGCACCCAACTTTCCCGAGCCCGATCGCTTCTGGCAGATCATTGATCGCCACCAGGTAAACGTCTTCTATACGGCGCCCACAGCCATCCGCACCTTCATCAAGTGGGGTGACGAGTGGCCCAACAAGCACAAGCTCAGCAGCCTGCGTCTACTCGGCACTGTCGGCGAACCGATTAATCCCGAAGCCTGGATGTGGTATCGCGAAGTCATCGGACATAACCGCTGCCCGATCGTCGATACATGGTGGCAGACAGAAACCGGCCACATCATGATTTCCCCGATTCCAGGCGCGGTCGCCACCAAGCCTGGCTCCGCGACGCGCCCGATTCCCGGAGTTGTGCCCGAGATCGTCACTATGGATGGCAAGCCCGTTCCCGACGGCCACGGCGGCTTTCTCATCATCAGCAAGCCCTGGCCCGGCATGCTGCGCACCATTTACGGCGATCCCGACCGCTACGTGCGCCAGTACTGGTCGCAGATCCCGGGGGTCTATTTCACCGGCGACGGTGCCCGCAAGGACAAAGACGGCTATTTCTGGATCATGGGCCGCGTCGACGACGTGCTCAACGTCAGCGGACATCGCCTGAGCACGATGGAGGTTGAAAGCGCCCTTGTCGCCCACGATGCCGTAGCCGAAGCCGCGGTTGTCGGCCGTCCCGATGACATCAAAGGCCAGGCCATCAGCGCCTTTGTCACGCTCGAGAAGGGCCGCGAGGCCAACGATGCGTTGAAAGAAGAGTTAAAGAAGTGGGTCGCGAAAGAAATCGGCTCGCTCGCCAAACCGGACGACATTCGTTTCACCGATATGCTCCCCAAAACCCGAAGCGGCAAGATCATGCGTCGACTGCTGCGCGAGCTGGCCACCAGCGGTGACGTCAAAGGCGACACCACCACGCTCGAGGATTTCAGCGTGATCGCCAAGTTGAAAGAGAGCGACGAAGCATAGGAAGAGCAATCGGCTGGCCGCACAAGCCGGTCTTTTGGCTTGTGCGGGATCAATCCAGACCACGCGGTGATCCGCGTCGCGGCTTCCTGGTTGTGCGGCGCTCAGAATCGCACAGCCCCATCTCACTTCCGGAGGCTCGCCCATGAGCACCGTGAAAGACATTCATCCCGCCACGATTTCAAACCTCCTTGCCGACAACCAGCAATATCCCGCGCCCAAATGCGTTGCCGATCAGTGCCTGCAACAGGATTGGCTCGGCGAACAAAAGCGCTCGCTCGCCGATCCCGAACAATTCTGGGAGGACTACGCACTAAAATTTCAATGGAGCAGGCCTTGGTCGAAGGTCCTCCACTGGGATGGCGTTCACCACCAGTGGTTCCTGGGCGCCAAAACCAACATCACGCTGAACGCCCTCGATCGCCATGTCAACTCCGAGCGCCGTAACCGGGTCGCCTTCATCTGGCTGGGAGAAGACGGCAGCGAGCGCATCGTCACCTACGGCCAACTCTATCGCCAGGTCTGCCGCTTCGCCAATGGCCTCAAATCGCTCGGCTTGCGCAAAGGCGATCGCGTCGTCATCTATATGCCGCTCACGATCGAAGGCGTCATCGCTATGCTCGCCTGCGCCCGCGTTGGAGTCATTCACTCCGTGGTGTATGCGGGACTTGGCCACACCGCGTTACGCGATCGCATCCTCGATGCCCAGGCGCGCGTCGTAATCTGCGGCGACGTTGGCTTCCGGCGCGGCAAGACCGTCCCTCTGAAGCCCATCGTTGACGAAGCCCTCGATACGCTCGACTTCGTCGAAAAGGTGGTCGTCTTCTCGCGCCGAGCTGCGGAAACCCCCAGCGCTCGCGAGATCGATTTTTACGACCTCTTCAAGTTTCCGCCCGAATGTCCCGCCGAAGTCATGGACGCCGAGGATCCCCTTTTCCTCCTCTACACCTCAGGTTCAACCGGCAAACCGAAAGGTGTGCTCCACGTTCATGGCGGATACATGGTCGGTACCACCTACCATCTGGAGAACTTCTTCGATGTCGGGGAGCGCGACGTTTTCTGGTCCACCTCTGACATCGGCTGGGTCGTCGGCCATTCCTACATTGTCTACGCGCCACTTTGTGCGGGTGTGACCACCCTCTTCCGCGAAGGCGCCATCGACTTCCCGCATCCTGGCGTCGCTTGGGAGATCGTCGAACGCTTCGGGGTCACCAAAATGTTTACCGCCCCCACCGCGCTCCGCATGTTTATGCGCTACGGCGAGCAATATCCCGACAAATACGATCTGAGCACGCTGCGCGTGATCGCCTGTGCCGGCGAGCCACTCAACCCCGAGGCCTGGCGCTGGGCGCAGACGCATCTCGCGGGCGACGGCAAATGGGGATACGTCATCGACAACTGGTGGCAAACCGAACTTGGCGGCCCTGCGATTGGTACGCCGCCTTCCATGGCCATGCGCCCCGGAAAAGCCGGCGTTGCGGTTCCGGGTGCCGAGGCCGACGTCGTCGATGAGGAAGGCAAGTCGTGCTGCGCCGGCACCGGTGGCCGCCTCGTGCTCAAGCGCCCGTTCCCGCACATGCTGCGTACTGTCTGGCGCGATCCGGCCCGCTACGAGCGCGACTGGCAACAGATTCCCGGTTGCTATGTCACCGGCGATGTGGCAGTGAAGGATGCGGACGGCTACATCACGGTGCTGGGCCGCGCCGACGATGTCCTCAATGTTGCCGGGCATCGTATCGGCACCGCTGAGGTCGAGAGCGCTCTGGTCTCGCACCCCGCGGTCGCCGAGGCCGCTGCGATCGGTGTTCCCGATCCGCTCAAGGGCGAGACCATCAAAGTCTTTGTCCAGACGCGCGCCGATCACGCGCCGTCGGAAGCGCTGTCGGCCGCCTTGATCGAACACGTCAGAAGGGAATTGGGCCCGATCGCGACGCCCTCCGCCCTCGAATTCGTCGCGTCGCTGCCCAAAACGCGCAGTGGAAAAATTCTTCGGCGTTTCCTGAAAGCGAAAGAGACGGGTAAAGATGCCGGAGACGTTTCGACCATGGAGACGTAGGCTCCAGGAGCGCGCTCAAGCCGATTGCAGCTTCTAGGAAGATGTCGCCCAGAAAACGAGAGGCCCGGCGTTTCGCCGGGCCTTTCATGCGGGTCTCCCACTTTTGCGTTTCACGGGCCGGATGAAGTGCACCGCCCGCTACTTGCTGTCTCCATCCCTATCGGCGTCGCCGCCGTTGCTCTTGATGGACACCTTGTCCTGCGGGAAGCTCGATGCGGGTTGAGGTTTCTGGGTTGATTTGCTGGGCGCCGCCTCGAAGCCATAGCTGGCCACGGCATGCGCGGCGCTGACCGGATTCATCATTCGTTTGTTTCCTCCTGTGCAAGCGTCATCGGCGGCGTCCCAACAAACTTCAGGGCTCTAGAAAACCTACGTAATGTCGGCCGGAGAAAATTGGCGCTGGAATTGCCAATCGTGCAGGTGCACACTTCCGCGTTCAATTTCCAGCCTGCAATCGATCAAGTTGTTCTGGAATTCTTCAAGACGCCGCCGCCCAGAACTCGCCTGAGCAAATAGCAGTTCTAAATTCCCGCTCCCGCCATCACGGCCGTACCCCGTGGTGCATCGTGGGGTCCGCTCTCGGGTTCGAGAGTTACGACAAAGTTCTTGGCTTCCACTCCCACGGGTAGAGGCGGATTGACCACCGTCGCACTTCCATGCGCGTCCGGCTTGAATAATCCCGCTGCGATCGGTGCACCTGTTTTCGGAATCAACCACAGCTCGTAAATCTTCTCCGGTGCCAAAGCGGGCAGGTTGTTCGCCACGAAGATCAAGCTCGACCTGTCTCGCAGGTAGAACGTCTTGCCTTGCGGCTGCGGCGGAGTCTTGGCAGCCACCAGCACAACTTTTTGCGCTTCAGGAGCGGTGATCGTGTCCGCTACGCGCCGCGCATCTTCCAATTCACTCGTCTGATGTTTTACAAGCGATCCCAGCGTTGCGACCGAATCCCGCAGGCGATCATTCTCCCCCCGCATGCGCAGCACCACGAGCAGCATAGCCGCCGCTGCCAGCCAGCCAAGCGCGCCCCACCAACTGAAGCTCCGTTTGGATTCCCGGCTTCGGACATCTGAGGAGGGCAACGTCGCTGTTTTCGGCTCTTTAGCAATGGCTTCCATCAGGCGCTGCCGCGAGCGTTGTGGCGGATGAGGACCCATCACCGACGTGGACAACACAGCCATGTCGCCGCGCAGCGCTGCCAGTTCCTCGCGGCAAACGCCACAAGTCTCCAGATGCTTTTCGAGCGCGAGGCGTTCGTCGCCATCAAGCGCGCCGAGCGCGTAGAGTGCCAGATCCTCGCCGTATTGTTCGTGCCCGCTCATGTGCTGAAAGCCTTGCGCAGCGTCAGCAGTCCTGCGCGAATCCGCGTCTTGATCGTACCCAGTGGCTCGCCGGTCTTCGCGGCGATCTCGCTGTGCGTCAAACCTTCGTAATACGCCAACTCGAGCGCCTTCCGCTGCGGGTCTGGCATCGAACTGAGCGCGGCACGCACCTTCTCGCGCACGCGCGCCCGGTCGGCTTCACCGGCCATGTCTGGTTCCACCGACACAATGACGTCATCCAGGTCGTTTTCGGGTTTGCGCTTGCGCAGCGCATCAATCGCCCGGTTGCGCGCGATCACTGCCAGCCAGGCTCCCAGACTTCCGCGGCTGGCATCGAAGGCTGTCGGATTTCGCCAGAGTTGCATAAAGACGTCTTGCAGCACGTCTTCAGCGCTGCCCGTGTCGCCGAGCACGCGCAACGCCACCGCATACACTATGGGGGAGTATCGATCGTAGAGCGTTCCCATAGCGCTCTGATCGCCGGAACGGATCGCTACCACCAGAGCCGAATCGTTCGCTCCGCTCTTTGAATCTACGCCCCCCAAAACCCTCTCACGCTTCCTTTCTCAGTACGATACAAACCCTGCGATGGATTGTGCCGATTCCGTGCCAATCCCCTTATGTGGTTGCGCGCCAAGAGGCTTGCGTGCTTACCTCGGCGACTCCGCAAGCACCAGAGGTGCGTCGCATTTTTCGGTATGCCGATCTGGGTACCCACTTCACGCGACACCATACCAGCAACCCTGCTCAGGCGACAAGCAGCCCCGTCGGCAGCGGTGCCTCACTTTGCGAAAAGGACTTGCTACCATAGCGAATTCCAAAAACTCCGGCGGGAACATTGTGCACACTAAAACGATGAGGTTATGCGGAATGCTGGAGACTGTCATACTTGCTTTCTTCAGCTTCATCACGCTTTTCGGAGATGGGATCGTGGTATGTGCTCAGGACGCCGCGCCTCGTCCCGCTGCCCAGAAAAATCTCTGGGTGGTTTATCAGCCCTATGCCGGGAATCCTTTGCGGGACGCGATCACTGCCGGTTTGCTCGCTTTTGGAGGAGAGGTCCGGGTAGCAGAACTCGCAGTGGAATGTCGCAGCCCGCAACTCGCTCGCATCCACCTCCGTTTTTCGACCCGCGGATTGAAATTCAACGTCGATCCATTCGAGGGTCCCGAAGGCATCGGCCAGAAGCAGAAGCTGCTGACGATTCGAGTCGCCGATGGCCCCGAAGTCTCTCGAACTTTTAACGGCTTCTTCGTGGAGTCCGAGATGTTTGTCTTTGCCATCGCGCCACCTCGCGCTGAAACTGCACAACTGCTCTCGCCTGGGGCTGCAGGGAAAACTGTGAAAATTCAGGTATCTCCACCTGACGGCAAAGGCGAGCCACTTGTTTTTCAGTTCACGCTGCCCGTTGACCACCAGGCTGCGCTTGCCGTAGCCCAGCCATGCAATGAATCCACAAGCAGAGACCGGGAGTCGGATCCTCAATGAAGCTTTCTTACAATCAGATTGCTGGACATAGCGTTGAGCGCTTAGCTGCTCTCAGCGATGGCATCTTCGCGGTCGCGATGACCTTACTTGTTCTCGACCTGCATGCCCCTGCCGCCGAAGCGATCCACAGCGAGCCCGACCTTCAACGCGCGCTGATCGCCCTCGCCCCCCGTCTCCTCACCTACATGATGAGCTTCCTCACGCTCGGCATCTTCTGGGTCGGTCAGCAGACCCAGCTCAATCATCTCGAGCGCTCCGCCCGCTCACTCACCTGGATGCATCTTGCATTCCTGTTGGTTGTTACGCTAACGCCCTTCTCAGCATCGCTTCTCGCCGAACACATTGGCTCCCGTACGGCTTTACTGGTTTACTGGTTCAACATCCTGCTACTCGGCGTCACGCTCTATCTCTCCTGGGACTGTGCGATTGGGCTAAGCGCGGTCAAGCCGGACATCAGCCCTGCCATCATCGCCGCCATCCGTCGCCGCATCCTGATCGCACAATCGCTCTATGCCGTAGGCGCCGCTCTTTGCTTCATCAGTCCTTACTGGAGCATCGCCATCATCCTCCTGCTTCAACTCAACTACGCCGTCGCGCCTCGGCTCCGCCGTACGCACGATGAGGCAGATTGAACGCCAGTTTCACCACAACGCAGGCCCAGGCAGACCGAGAGAACAGCAAGAGCATCACGATTGCTGGACACTCGAACCGTGTACCTATGTTGAGCCAGGTCCGGTTTTAAACCCGAGGGCTAAGGACAATCCACGCCCGCCACTGAACGGGCGCGCCAAATGCCGATGGCAGTTTTGTCGGTGGCGAACATTACTGTAAGGACTATTGCGTAAGCCGGATCGCTTGCTGCCGTTCCAACTGCGTCATCTGTCCCCACACTCGCTCGACGTTCTGTTTCAGGGCGGCATTCTCCGGATCTTTGCGCAGCGCCAGCGCAAAGAACTTGTAAGCGCTCGGCAGGTCACGCGCCACGCACAGCCCGGTCGCGTACAGTGCGCCCATGGTGATCATCGCCTTGCTGTTGGCGGCATCCGCTGCCGGCCGAACCAGTTTGACGCCGCGGTCGCAGTTCTGCGGAACTCCGCGACCGTAAATGTATTTCTCCCCCTGGGACACCGGATCCTCTGCCTTGACCGGCGCGTCGGCGCGTGGAGCAGCGGCGCGCGGCTTGGTCGGGACTGGCTGAGGCGGTGTGGCCTTTGCGGCAGGCTGCTCTGTGGGCGCGGTCGTCGTCGCAGCCGGCGCCTCCGGACTAGATGAGGGTGCCGAGGGCGGATTCTGCGGGCGAACCTCGCTGAGCGCCCCCGTATCCGGCGGCGTGGTTGCGCCAGGGTTCTCCGCACGGCCCGAGACCGGGGCGCTCACCGTATTTGCGTTGGGTCCGTTACCATTCGTGGGCGACGCATCCTGCCCTGCAACGGTTGCCGAAGAACGTCTTGTCATCCAACCGCCGTTGCGGTAACGCCAGTATCCCAGGCCGCCGGCTAAAAGCAGAGCCAGCAGCAGCGCAACCAACCAGCGGCCCAGCCCCGAGCGGGTATCCTCGTCGTCTTCGAGAAGGTAATCGAGGCTACGTTTGCCCGGGTCTACCTCTTGCCCCATCAGGCGGAAGGCGCCGCCCGTGTAGGCCGGGGCCGCGGTTGGGGCAGTCCCCGCGGACTGCGCTGGCTCGAGTGCCGATTCAGGCTCCACCACCTCGGAGATGCGCGGCACCTGCTGTGCAGCCACATCTTCCGCATTCGCCGCCACCGGTAACGGTGCGCCACACATCCCGCAGAACTTCATGCCCACGGGATTCGTGGCCCCGCAGCGCTCACATTGCCTGGGATTTTCGCTCACCCCTCTACGATACCGTTCCCGGACCGGATTGTTCCAGTGGCATCCCTGAGACGCGGTCCCGGCGTCGCCTAGGGCGAGAAACAGCTTACTTTTGTTTTCATTTCAGGCTCCGCCTATGGATTCGGCACGCCCGCCGACACCTCGGCACTGTCGGCGCTTTCTTCTCCGGAACTGTTCGTCGCCGTCACCACGTAGTAGTAGGTTGTACCCGACTGTACCGATGAATCTGTGTAGCCAAGGCCAGTGATTGCGCTGGCCAACAGTGAGTATGGGCCACCCTTCATGAGCGAGCGGTAGGCGCTGTAAAACTGGATCTCACTCGAAGGGCTGGCTTGCCACTGCAACAGCACCGAGTGCTGAATTGGGGCCGTCACCGTAATGACGGCTTGCGCTGACTTACTGTTATCGGCAACGCTGGTAGCGGTCACAATCACCTGGAAGTTCGCCGTCACCGATGGCGCCGTGAACAGGCCCGCTGCAGTTACCGTGCCCGCGCTCGTGACCCAGGTGACCGCGGTGTTGCTGGCATTGGTCACCTGCGCCGTCAGTTGTTGGGAGCCTCCAGAGGGAATGGTGGCTGCCGCAGGTGTCACGACGACCGCAACCGGATTTGCCTGCGTCGTCATCGTGTAGTCGATGCTTCCGAGGGCGAGCGGTTCGGCATCCTGGTCGACCAGGCGAAAGTGATACAGCGTGCTCGGCGTTAACCCCGCGATGGTGGCTGCATGTGCCGTCACCAGCGTCGGGTTGACCGTGGTATGCGTGCCATAGCTGGTGGTGAGGCCGTAGCGCACTTGCGTGCTTGAAGGTACGGCGGTGGTCCAGGTGAGCGTAGCGGTAGTGCTGGTGGTGGAGACGTTGAGGTTAGAGATCCACGTCTCGGATGTCTGCGCGATTAAAAGACCGCTCGTGCAAACTATGATTGCGACGATCCATACGGCGACGAATTTGGACATCAATCAGAAAACCATCTTCATCCGGTTTGGGGGAGGGAGAGTGGTTCCTCCTTCGGCTTGGAATAAACGAACGTTTAAAGACGCGAGCACTTTGCCCGCCTCCAGGCACAACTCGGCACCTCCGTGTCACGGATTTGTCCGATCCAAACTGTTTTGGAACTGTCAGGAACGATTGAAGCCGGCGGGCCTCGGATTTACCCAGACCACTGTCTGGTGAGCAAAAGAAAAGGCACGAGCTTTTGGCCCGCGCCTTTTTTTCTACTCTCTAACTCTAGAATAACAAATCTGAGGGGGGTAATTAGACACTTTTCATAACTTTATATTTGCCGTTGAATCTTATGCTTGCCGCGAAATGAACGAAAACAGCACTTGACAAGCCGAATTCGACCCCAAATCCTGCGATATTACTGAAATGAAAAGAGAAACCGGGGCCGCTCTCACCTGCAGCAGCCCTGATTCCCATTTTGGTCCTCTAACTAGACCATAACTTCGCCCTAACTCACGCGCTGTGCGACCGTAATCGTCCATCCATCCGGATCCTGAAATGCGAACTCGCGCATGCCGTAAAACTGGGTTTTGATCGGCATCACGATGCGGCATCGTTGATTTTCCACGGCCTTCAGGACTTCCTCGACGTCATCCGTCTCAATGTATAGAGTGAGCGTTCCACCGACCCGAGTTGCTGGCTTCACGCCTGCCAATTCGGGGTCTTCTTCGGCGACAGCTTTTTGGTCATTAAAGAAAATTTCGATCACGCCATTTGTGACTGAGCCAAAAACATACGGAGCCGCGTCAGGAACCGTCATACCTTGCTTCAAGCCAAGCACTTTCTGGTAGAAGTTGAGGCTGGCCGCAACATCGCGGACGATAAGATTGGGCGTAAGTTTCGTGAACCTCATAAGGCTTCCTCCTCGAGTAAGGCCGACTAGGCAGACGCCGAGCCAGGCGGTATCCGCATAGAAAAGCTTTATCGGCCGAGAGCGCAGCTCTTGAACGCGATTGTCCGTGCGATGGTCATGATCGCCACGCTGGCCAAACCCGTTATTCAGGAGCCGCAGTTGTCAGAGGTGGCGCGGCTGGGGAGTCGGCACACCTCAAGTGTGCTCGCATCTCCTCCATCCACGTCCCCTGCGAGGAGGGTCGTAGGTAAGGTCCCTGATTGCCTGCTCTTGCCCGGAACCTGCGAGGTACGCGGCGCAGTATAGCACCGGTTTTTCACGGTATCCAAACGGGGAGGGAGATCATTTCCGCTTCGAATCAGCCGAATGACCTCCTTTCTCGCATCAGCGTGCCGATGGCTATTTGGTCAAACACTCCTGAACGGTGCGAAAGGCAGCCCGTTTCGTGTCTTTCAGACCGCTTTCAAACTCTTCGGAAGCGTCTAAGCGAATCTTCAGGCCCGTTCGCTCGGCGATGCCGTCAATGTAGGAGCCGATTGCCGAAGCCAATCCACTTTCGTCGAGAAGTAGCGGATACAGTACGTACGAGGTGATTCGCACCTCCTCATGCAGTTGGTGGACCGGCATACCGACGAAGTTCGCGTTCCAGTTCTGCTGCCCTGCGGCGCACCTTCGACATCGCCAGATGGGATCTTACGCGCGCCATCAACTCGCGCGCCGAGAATGGCTTCACCAGATAATCATCGGCTCCCTCATTCAGCCCTTCGACTCGCGATTCTTCTCCCGCGCGTGCTGAAAGAAGGATGACGGGAATCATCGCTGTTCGTTCGTCGCTGCGCAGTTCCTTGAGCAGTCCAAAACCGTCGATATTCGGCATCATGATGTCGCTTAGGACCAAGTCGGGGGCATCTTCGCGAATTGTTTTCAACGCCGCTTGCCCGTCCGGAAGGGCGCGAACGTCATATTTGCCAGAAAGCAGTTTCCGTACGTATTCCCTCATGTCGGCGTTGTCGTCCACCAACACGATCCGGGCTCGTTCGTCTCCACCCTCGAATTCTTGCTCACCCTGCTCTGCATCCGTATCGCTCGCGGACAGGCTTGGAACCTGGAGTTGCGGCAGCCAGTGAACGGCTTCTTCAACGAAAGTTTCCTTGCGCACCGCGGTCGAATCAAGGAGTCGATGCGCTCCAATACGCTCGGCGGGCAGATGATCCTTGCCGAACGGAATCGTGATGCGGAAGGTGCTGCCCTTGCCGAGATCGCTTGCCACCCGCACAGTTCCGCCGTGTTGCTTCGTGAGCTCTTGCACCAGCGCCAGTCCAATTCCACTTCCTTCGAAAGTCCGGCCTCGCGCGTTCTTGACCCGGTAAAAGCGCTCAAACAAATGCGGGAGGTCCTCGGCAGGGATTCCGGTCCCCGTATCGCGCACCGCTAGCTCGGCACCGGCGCCGGTCCGGCGAATCGAAATCTCGATTTCGCCCTCAAATGTGAATTTGAAGGCATTCGAGAGGAGGTTTAAGACGATCTTTTCCCATAATTCACGGTCCACATAGACAGGCTCGTCCAACGGCGAGCAACTGACAACGAGCCGCAATCCTGCCCTTTCCACGGCCGAACGGAACATGCTCGCAAGCTCCAATGTGATCTGCGATAGGTCTGTGGCCTCATAGGAAGCTTGAAATCGACCAGCCTCGATGCGCGAGAAATCCAGCAGCGTGTTCACCAGCTTCAACAGGCGAAGGGCATTCCGATGTGCGATATCCAAACGCTCCTGCTGATGTGGCCTCAATGTTTTTGACTCGGCCAACATGTCTTCCAACGGACCGAGCATCAGCGTCAGCGGAGTCCGGAATTCATGACTCACATTGCTGAAGAACTGAGTCTTGGCGCGATCCAGTTCCGCCAGCGCCTCACCACGCTTCTTTTCTTCTTCGAACGCGCGAGCATTCGCCACGCTTGCGGAGATCTGTCCGGCAATCAAATTAAGAAAGCCGGCGTAGCCGACATCCAGTGGGCGGTAAGGATTGAGAGCTGCGATGAAGACACCTACGACGTTCCCCTGTGCCTGGCCCATGATTGGAAAAAGGAGAGCCCGGGTTGGTGGGCTATTCCAGGCTCCGGCCGGAACTACGCCAAAACGCGCTTCCAGGCCTTCGACACTGACGGAATCCCGACCGTCGAACAATTCTCCGATGGGCCATGCCTGGAGCCTCGACTTCGGGTCGATTGTCAAAACTGCAGCCGGGTGATCGGCTACGATGCCGGTACGACAGGCCAACTGCGCCTCATGAGCATTTTCCGACAGGAAATAAGTTAGGGTGAAGGGCAGATCCTGCTCATTCTCGGACAGGCTGCGCGATATGGCATCCACCACGTCCGCTTCAGTGATTGCCTTACTCAGCTCAGAGCCAAGGGAGCGCAAGGTCTTGAGCCGGCGTTCGCCGATGACGCGATCCGTTTCTTCGGTGACAACGCAAAGGTGCCCAACGACCTTGGAATGATCGTCCGCTAAGGGGCTGTACGAAAACGTGTGATAGGTCTCTTCGCGATAACCGCTCCGCTCGAGGAACAGAAGCAATCCCTCGTCCCAGGTGGCTTGACCGCTCGCCAGCACGTTGCGAATGCGCGGGCCGATGTCATGCCAAATCTCCTCCCAAACCTTGTGCGAAGGTTTACCCAACGCCCATGGATGCTTTTTGCCGAGAGTCATCTTGGCGTAGGCGTCGTTGTAGAGGAAGGTCAACTCTGGACCCCAGCTCATCCACATGGCAAACCGTGAGGTGAGCATCACGCGGACAATCGTCTTCAGGCTTTGCGGCCAATGTTCTCTCGGGCCGAGAGGAGTAGTCGTCCAATCGAACTCGTGCACCAGTTGCCCCAGGGCGCCCCCGGCACGCACCCAGTCTTCCACGCTGCGGGTTTCGTCCTTGAGTTCCCTTGACGCATCCGGGTTCGCTTCACCGAACACCTTTTTGATGGTTGGAATCAGGTCGCGGGTCAGATCGGACTTGGTTACCGAGCCGCTCGCCTGCACGGCGCGCGCTTGTTCTCGCGCGATAGTGGCGTGGTTCTGCGTAACCAGGATGATGTTGCAATCGGGGATTTCGCGGCCAATGACGCGAGCCGCTTCGAGACCATCCATCCGGGGCATATTGATGTCCATCAGCACAATCTGAGGCCGTAGCTGGCGGACCTTTTCGATTGCCTCGATTCCATCGCAGGCTTCACCGCATACGGAGTACTGGGGATCAGACTCGATGAAAGATCGAACGGTGCGTCGGAAAAGCTCGTGGTCGTCCGCGATTAAGATCTGCACCGAACTCATTTTCGTATCCGTCAGACGGAAGTCCACGCGGCCGAAGCCGTTCTCATGCGGGAAACAGGCTTATTCTCTGAGCTTTTGGGCCCATCCTGCGGACGCACGAACGCACGCACTCAAAAGAGCCTTTAGCATGCCTGCCACTCATTCGAATAGGAATACGTTTTTCCCTGTATTCAAGAGCCATTGCATCGCTGGATAGAAGCTGACGGAAGCCCTGGACAGGCTCGGGCGGCCGCCGCGCCGGGGTTCAGTCGGTTTCGAGAAAGGCAGGGTATGGCCACCTCGGAGGAAAAAACAGGGAGCCTTAACTGATTTTTGCTGCTTGTCAGAAGAGTCCCACCTCTGCAGAGGATGCAGAGGCAGGACCGTCGTCCGCAATGGGTGAGAGCCTGGAAGCCCCACCCGCTTTCAGGTTGCGGTCGGCGAGTGGGCGAGATTGTGCCTTGCTCTAAACAAGGCAGATGCGGTGTAAAGGGAGAAGGTAACCATCCTCCATCTCCCCACTCGCATAGTGCTTCGCATGATCAAATCGTTTCGGGAAAACCGCAGGATGGAACCCACTTGAATCAGTGGAGAGACGAACCAGAGGGCGAGCGCGTGATCGCCAACCGTCGTGACGAGCAAAATTTGGTGCCGCAATCGCGGTGGGAGGCAGCTAACCGCGAGCGGCAGCCTTCTTCGGGAAGATCTCTCCCATGCGGCGAATCTCCGCGCCTACGCCCTTCAGTTTTTCCTCGATGTGCTCATAGCCGCGATCGATGTGATAGACGCGGTCGATGATGGTTTCGCCGTCGGCCACCAATGCCGCCAGCACCAGCGACGCTGAGGCCCGCAGGTCGGAGGCCAGGACGGCAGCGGCGCTCAGCGGGGTTTTGCCACGAACGACCGCGCGGCGGCCTTCGATTTTGATGTTTGCCCCCATGCGCACCAGTTCCTGCGCATGCATGAAGCGGTTCTCGAAAATGTTCTCACTTACGACGGAAGTGCCGTCGGCTTGCGTGGCCAGGGCCATGTACTGAGCCTGCATATCAGTGGGGAAGCCCGGATATTCTTCGGTATGGATGTCGGCTGCCTTGAGCGCATTGTCGCCCATCACGCGGATAGAGTCGCTCGTGGCCGAGGTCTTCACACCCGCTTCCTCCAGCTTTTGTAGAAGCGCCGTAAGATGTTCGGGGTCGCAGCCGGCGACGTTCAGGTCGCCTCCCGTCATTGCGCCGGCGATGATGAACGTGCCCGCTTCAATGCGGTCCGGGATGATGCGGTGCTTGGCGCCGTGGAGCTTAGCGACGCCTTTCACGCGAATGGTTGAGGTGCCGGCTCCTTCGATCTTTGCGCCCATTTTGTTCAGCAGGTCGGCGAGATCGGCGACTTCGGGTTCCCGCGCGCAGTTCTGCATCACCGTCTCGCCCTCGGCGAGGGTCGCGGCCATCAACAGGTCCTCGGTTCCGGTAACCGTGATCTTGTCGAACACGATCTCATTGCCCTTGAGGCGGTCAGCAGCGGCCTCGACGTAACCGTGGTCTTGCGTGATCTTTGCGCCCAGCCGTTCGAGACCCTTGATATGGAGGTCGATGGGGCGCGCTCCGATGGCGCAGCCACCAGGCAGCGAAACGCGGGCCCTTCCGCAACGCGCCACCAGCGGTCCCAGCACGAGCGTGGAAGCACGCATGGTCTTGACGAGTTCGTAGGAGGCTTCAGGACTTGCCAAGGTACGGCAGGAGATGGTGGTGCGATGATGTGCGCGGCCATAGCCGAGTTCCACTTCCGCGCCCATGGCGGCCAGCAGCTTGCGCGTGGTTTCGATGTCGCGCACCTGCGGGATGTTTTCGAGGGTCACCGTGTCTTCGGTGAGCAATGCCGCAGCCATGCAGGGAAGGGCAGCATTCTTGGCACCACTGACGCGAATCGTGCCGAGCAGCGGATTACCGCCGCGAATAACCAGTTTATCCATCCGAGAGTCCTGGTAGAGCTGAGATACCTGGGGCGAACTTTTATTGTAGCCGGGATTTTGGATGCGGGGAGTTTCGAGCCGGATGCGGAGTGACCGAAGTCATCAGGACCACGGGGCTCTTGGGGAGCGTCTAGCGGCGAGCGGCGGCAATTGCTTTACGCAAGTGCCCTTGTGTTTGTTTGAGCGCCCGCGCTGCTGCGGGCCGGGAGACTCCGGCTTTGAGCATTACCAGAGCGAGGGCCACATCATTCCCGGCTTTCTTAAGCGCAGCGCGCGCCGACTCGGGATCGATTTCAGCGAGGTTTGCAACAATGCCGATCCCGCGATCGACGAGCTTCTCATTTTTTAGGTGAACGCGAACCATGCGGTTGCCGAACACGTAACCCAAGCGCGCCATCGCTCCAGTGGAGAGCATATTCAGCACCATCTTCTGGGCGGTTCCCGCTTTCAGGCGGCTTGAACCGGACAGCGCTTCCGGGCCTACAGAAGTGACGATCTCGAGATGGGCGGCACGGCCCAGAGCGGAGTTGGGATTGCACGTCACGGCAATGGTGTGTGCACCGCGGCGGCGTGCCTCTTTTACAGCGGCGATCGTGTAAGGCGTGCGTCCGCTGGCAGCGATGCCGACCACCACGTCGTTTTTCCGCGGTTTGCGGGCTGCTACGTCTTTGCGCCCCTGATCGGCATCGTCTTCGCTCGCTTCCACGGCTGCCCCCAGGGCTTTGGGGCCGCCCGCGATCAGGTACTGCACTTGTTCCGGGCGGGTGCCGAAGGTTGGTGGGCACTCGGAAGCATCAAGGGCGCCGATGCGGCCGCTGGTGCCGGTGCCGACGTATATCAGGCGACCACCGTTTGACAGGCCCAGTGCGATCGTGTCGATAGCGCGTGCGATCTGAGCTAGCGCTTTTCTTACAGCGGCTGCAACCTTGGCATCTTCACGGTTGAGGATGCGGGCGATCTCAAGCGACGATTTACGGTCGAGATCACGGGAGGCAGGGTTGGATTGCTCGGTACCGAGGTGGCTGATGCGGGCAGATTTCATGAAAGCGCTATTGTAGCGTGGCCGCCTACAGCGCTTCGACGATCGCGTCGTGGATTCGCGGGCGGACTTGTTTGATAGCTTGATTGGCGCAGTCGGGCCAAGTGCGATTGGTAAGCAGGGTAATGGAAATCTCGCGCTCCGGATCGATCCACAGGGAGGTTCCGGTGTAGCCGAGATGGCCGTAGGCGGCGAGCGAGAGATGCCTGCCCGATTGCGAAGGCGCAGAAGGCGTGTCCCAGCCGAGAGCCCGAGAAGTGCCTTCTGGTGCCAACTCACGCCGAGTGAAGAGTGCCAGCGTTTCGGGACGAAGTAGGTGGCGCGCTGCCGACTCTCGATCGGAGTTGGTCCGCATCAGGGCATTTGCGAATACGGCGACATCGCTTGCGGTCGAAAAGACTCCGGCGTGTCCGGCGATTCCGCCCATCACGCTGGCATTTTCGTCCTGCACTTCACCTTGGATGATGCGGTGGCGGAAGGCTCGGTCGTCGGCAGTGGGCGCGATGCGATCGCGCCAGGCGTGGGGCGGCGTAAACGTGGTTCTCACCAGGCCCAGCGGGCCAAAAATTTCCTGCTGGGCGAAATGATCGAGCGAATCATCCGCCAGCCGTTCCAGCGCAAGCCCCAGCAGGATGAACCCAATATCGGAATACTCCACATGTGTGCCCGGGTCCCAGGCCAGGGGCACGGCTGCAGCGGCGGCAAGAAGGGAATCATGCGATTCGGCGCGCAAGAAGATTTTCTCGTAGGCAGGCAGGCCAGACGAGTGCGCCAGCAGCATGTGCAGAGTAACCTCACTTCGTCGCGGGTCATTGTCGGGATAAGCAGTTTCGAACTCGCTCACCACCGAGGTAAGCGGCATCTCGAGATCGAGGATGCCCCGTTCGTAAAGAAGAGCCGCCATGGTGGTGGTCACAAGGACCTTAGAGACGGATGCCAGATCGTAAATTGTCTCTGGGGTAGACGGCGCCGAGTTCGCGTCGAAGGTATAGCGACCGAAGGCACGTAAAGCTAGGATCTGACCACCCCGGGTTACGGCCAACGAAGCTGATGGGAAGGCATGCGCTGCGATCGCCTCCTGCAAAAGCGAGAATGCACCCGCGAATCGTTGGTCTTGGTCCGTGAAGGCTGGAACGAGTTGGGGGAAGGTGGCCAGAGGAACTCCGATCGGCGGCTGATTGGGTTATAGCAAATCGCTGGGCGTTGAGAAAGCGCTCCACCGCGAGCCGGGGCGTAGCACTCCAGTTACCCATTCGATGATGAGTTCGATTGAGTCGGCCTGCTGGGTTGTGTAGAGTCAAAGTTCCGACTATGCATTCCAGGTTAGCCGCGGCAATCCGGGCGGTTCTGCGCGCGTCCCGCGCGAGTGGCGCTGGGCGGATGGTCTTTGCGGGAATCTCCTATTGCCTCCTCGTCGTAATCGCTTCGCCGCTGCATGCCTCGGCAGCAGATCGTGCCGGCTCCTCCGAAGCCGTGGATGTTCATGCCGTGCCGCAATTGAAGATACTCGACGCAATCGTGGAGGCCGCGATCCACGACAAGCAGATTCCGGGTGCAGTAGTGATTGTCGGCCACGATGGGCAAGTCGTCTACCGCAAAGCGTTTGGCGAGCGAGCCATCGAACCGCGTCGCGAACCCATGACGGCCGACACGATTTTCGATCTGGCCAGTCTGACCAAGGTGATCGTCACCACTACCGCGGTAATGCAACTGGTGGAGCAGGGCAAGGTTCGGGCCAATGATCCGGTGGCGAAGTATTTGCCCGAATTTGGGCAGAATGGAAAAGAAGACATTACGGTACGGCAGTTGCTCGTCCACTTTTCTGGGCTGGCGCCAGGCCTGGACCTGAATGAGCGCGTTGACGGCAAGCCTTGGGAAGGGAAGGACGCCGCATACCGGCTAGCCTTTGAAGAGAAACCGGAGACGCCTCCGGGATCGGGCTTTGTATATAGCGATATTAATTTCATCGTGCTGGGCGCGCTCGTCGAGCGACTCACGGGGCAGACGCTTGATGCTTACGCGGCCGAGCACATTTTCGCTCCGCTCAAGATGGACGGCACTCGTTTTCTGCCACCGGCGAGCTGGCGGAAGCGCATTGCCCCTACGGAAGAGGATGAGAACAAAACGATGTTGCAGGGCGTGGTGCATGACCCGACGGCGCGGCGCATGGGCGGGGTCGCGGGCAACGCCGGCCTGTTCGGTACGGCGGACGATCTCGCGAAGTTTGCGCAGGGGATGTTAGCCGGCGGGGCTGGCGTGCTATCGCCCCTCACCGTCGAAAAAATGACAGCGCCGCAGCAGCCTCCAACCGCCACCGTGTTGCGCGGGTTCGGCTGGGACCTGGATTCGCCGCTTTCTTCGAATCGCGGCGATCTTTTGCCGGTGGGTTCGTTCGGCCACACGGGGTTCACAGGTACGTCGTTGTGGATCGATCCGACGACGAATACGTACATCGTGATTCTGACCAATGCAGTGCACATGGGTGACAAAGCGCATCCGACGGAGAAAGGCTCAGCGGTAGGGCTGCGCAGCAAGGTTGCGACGGCGGTGGCGGCTGCGCTGCCGCTCGGTGTGGATGAGCGCGAGAAGATGCGGTGGCTCAGCGTCACGGGATACAACGAGATGCTCAGTGCTGGGCGGCGATTGGCGAGCCGAAACGGCGATGTCGAAACCGGGATCGACGTGCTGGAAAAGCACCAATTTGCCGAGTTGCGCGGGACTGATCGAGGGGCCGGAGTGGCGAGCAGTACCCCGCGACGGATTGGCTTGCTGACGAACCAGACCGGGGTCGACCGTGGCGGCCGGCGCACGATCGATATGATCGCGACCGCGCCGGGCGTCGAACTCAAAGCGATTTTCAGTCCGGAACATGGGGTTAGCGGAGCGCTCGACACAACCAACATCGGCAACTCGAAAGACGCCGCCACAGGCGTGCCGGTCTACAGCGTATACGGTGCGAGTGATGCGGCAAGGCGCCCAGCGATCGATGTGCTCAAGACGCTCGATGCGGTTGTGATCGACATTCAGGACGCGGGCGTGCGCTTCTACACGTACGAAACTACCTTAGGCTACTTTCTGGAGGCCGCGGCCAAAGCCAAGGTTGAAGTGATTGTGCTGGACCGGCCGAATCCGGTCACCGGATCGTTTGCACAGGGGCCGATTGCGACGGCTCCAGAAACCTTCACCAATTACTTTCCGATTCCTGTGCGCCATGGCCTGACCCTGGGTGAACTTGCTCAGATGTTCAACGACGAGCGCGCGATTCACGCGCGATTGAAAGTTATTCCAGTCGAAGGTTGGCTGCGTGGAGACTGGTACGACGCGACGGGCCTCGCATGGATCAATCCTTCGCCGAATCTGCGAAGCTTGAATGAATCGACCTTATACTCCGGCGTCGCGCTCATCGAAGGCACGAATGTTTCCGTGGGGCGAGGCACCGACACACCGTTTGAAGTGGTGGGCGCGCCCTGGATCAAAGCGCGGGATCTTGCGGCATTCTTGAATGCACGGGCGATTTCGGGAGCACGCTTCGTGCCGGTGACATTCACGCCGGTCAGTTCGAATTACTCGGGCGAACGCTGTGAAGGTGTGAACATCCTGGTCACTGCACGCAACATGCTCGATGCGCCGGAGTTGGGAATCGAACTGGCGTCGGCCCTGCGCACGCTCTATCCAAACGAATTCCGTATGGACAAAATGGGGCCTCTCTTGGCTAACCAGGCCGTTTTCGATGCTTTGAATGCAGGCGAGGATCCGCGACGGGTCGCCCAGGATTGGCAGGAGAGCCTCGATCAGTTTGAGCAGACGGCTAAGAAGTATCGAATCTACAAATAGCTGAAGCCATTCGACCGCCCTGCAAGATTGCCCTTTTGAATGCATGCACTAAGCCGGATTCGTCCTACAATGGCGGGGCGTCGAATTCCCGCGAGTCTTTTTTCGTGTTTGGGAGAACTGGCTATGAATTTGGGCGGGCCGAAAGCGCCGGTGATCAATCCATTTTACCGATGCGCCGGGCCGAATTGTGGAACATTGAAAGGCACAAGCGATCGCTGGTGGCTGATGTGGACGTCTTTTGGCGAGCGGGATATCCCACACCTGTATTTGTGTCCATGGGATGAGGAAACCGCGCAACAAGAGGGTACGTTGCATGTATGCGGGGAACTGTGCGCTCAAAAGCTACAATCGCAGTTCATGGGGAACGTGCGTGACAACATGATGCGACGGGGCGAGCTCTAAGGGGAAAGAAAGCAGCCGAGTCAACTTGGCAGGCCAGCGGCGCATCCAACCGGGCAAAAGGGCAGCTTGGGCAATTTCCAAATAAGCGTAGCCCGGCGATCCTTGAAGAATTTCTTGCTCGAGTAAGCCAAGGAGATTGTTGATGCGTTTTACAACCGTCCTCATACTGGCCGGAACAGTTGGCTTCTGCACCGTAGCTGCTCAGGCGTATGGGCAGGAAACTGGAAGCCCGCCAGAAATGAAGGCGCCAGCTCCGGCTTCAGCGACAGCCTCTCCAGGGAAGAAAGACACTTCCGTAGTGATCCCCTCCGGCACAAAAGTCCCACTGGTTTTGAAACAAGCCATTTCGACCAAGACCGCGAAGGAAGGCGATGCGGTCTATGCCGAGACGACCTTCCCGATCACGATCGACAACCGAATCATCATCCCGCCAGGAACCTATGTGCAGGGCAAAATCAGCTCGGTAAAGCGCGGCGGCCACGTGAAAGGCCGGGCGGAGTTGCTGCTTCACTTCACCTCGATGATTTATCCGAGCGGCTATACCGTGATGTTGCCAGGTTCGCTGGAAAACGTTCCCGGAGCGGAGAAGAGCACGGTCAAGGATTCGGAAGGGACGATTCAGCAGGACAGTCAGACAGGCGAGAAGTTGGGCACAGCCGCGAAAACAGCGGGGGCTGGCGCCGCGATCGGCGGAATCGCCGGACAAGGTTGGAAGGGCGCGGGTATCGGGGCAGGCATCGGAGGCGCGGCAGGTGCGGCGATCGCAATGCTTTCGCGCAATGCCGACGTGCGACTGGAGCCGGGAACATCTGTCGAGATGGTGATTCAGCGCGAAGTGCCGCTGGACTCCACGCGCATCCAGACTGCAGCGAAGTGATGAGCGCGCTTTAAAGCAAGCCGGTTTTTGTTGACCTCAAGTGTTGCATCAAGAAATTCCTTCAAATCATTGCTTTTAAATTGTCCAACGATTACGGGTGCTCGTTCGTTTGGCCCAGTGTATAGGCCTATCCCCGTCAACTCCGTGGGAATCTAAGTCATTTCAGAGTAAATAGCGCATTCACATGCGCTGTCACCGTCACATTCTGCGGCGAAAACTGTTCGGTGGGCGCTGGCGCGGCACTCATTTGAGCAGCTGCCATCCGGGTAACTGCGACCGGCATGGGGCGAATATTCTCGAAGGTGTCGACCGAGCCGTAAGTAAGATCACCGAGGCTGCGGCCCGCGGCGCGGGCAAGGATATCGGCGGACATCCGCGCGCGGTGATATGCGTCTTCGACGGCTTTGGCTTTTGCCTCTTCGGTGTTGTCGAGCGTGTAGCTGACGGACTGGCTATCGCTTACGGCGGCGTCGGCAAGTTGCTGTGTGATCGGGCCGATCTTGGTAAAGTCTTTGAGCTTCACGCTGACGCTCGTGCTGACGCGATAACCGATAACTTTCGATTTCGCGTTCTTCCAGTCATACATGGGCTGGATGGAGTAATAACCGACTTCGGCAACTTTGGGGTCGATGCCGTTATTGCGCAGGATCTGCCGCACCTGTTCGGCCTGCTTCTGCGCCTGCTCGTAGGCGGCCTTGGAATTGTCGGCCTGGGCGTTGATATTGAATTGAACCAGCGCGGTATCGGGAGCGGTTTCAAATTTGCCGTCGGCGCCGGTATAGACGGAATTGGCCTGCGCGGTGACTGCAGGGGCTTGCGCGAAGACGAACGACGACATGCCCAGTACTAGGCAAAGGACGAATTTGGAGTGCATTGTCTCTCCGATCTTGATCGGGGAGAAGTGTATGAGCGGATGGGCCAAACGAGCAAGCGCCCTCACGGTAGCTTGCACCCGTGATCGGGAAGTTCCTTCCAAGGTTGCCAAAACAAGCTTTCGTGGGACGATCGCCATCGCTGACTGCTAGCGCGGGATTTGCAGATTGCGGTCGAGGCGCAGTTCAAGCACCGTTCCTTTTTCTAAACGCAAGTCGTGGTCGCTCATCAAAGCCGCGGTCATGCCGAGGGCCGCGCCGCTTCCGGCGCCGATGCCTGCGCCTTTTCCACCGTGGATGGCGGCGCCCGTGACTGCGCCAACCCCCGCGCCGACGGCCGCGGCTTCGATTGTGCGCTCCTTGCTCATGCCCTTGCGTTCCAGATCGCCCTCCTCATCGGGAATTTTGACGGAATGGTCGCCCGGTACTCCGGTGATCGTAGCGATCAGCGGCATGGAGCCATGGCCAGTATCGATTTCATCGAAGGTGAGAATCAAGCGCGCGTGGAAGCCCGGCTCGACGGCACTGACGTGGCCCTTGATCGTCTTCCCGCGAGGAATCACGGCGCCGTTGCCGGCGGTGAGATCTTCGGCGAGCTTTGCCTTGAAATGCTTCCCGGGTTTCAAGTCTCGAGTATCGAGCTTGTCGTTGAGGCGGACGAGGAACTGCGTGCCTTCAGGCACCGCATTCACGGGAGCAGGAACAGCGATGGCGGGGTCCTGCTGCGCGTGCGCCGTGGCTGCGCAAAGGGCCGCAAACAAAAGAATGTAGAGATAAGAGTTCTTCAAGATTACCCTCGGCGAAACAAGTTGTTCGACTGCGGGTTGGATGAAGAGGAGGCGCCAAGGGCTGCCTCTCCCAGGATGCAGAAGATCGAGGTCTCGGCGTGGAGCGGGTAGCCACGCGCTGGCGAGGCTACGCCCGTCGCGAGAGCCGCGCTAGGTCAGGAGATTGCTTGCGAAGCTACGAACTGGCTTTGGCGCTGGTGGATTGCGACTGGTTGGAGTTGGTGCCGCTGCGTGCATCAATCTCGCGGCGAAGTTCCTGCCAGATGTGCTCGGGAATCTGGAGAAAAACTTCTACGATCTCAGGATCAAATTGCTTGCCACTCCAGGCAAGGATTTCCTTGCGGGCAGCTTCCAGCGACTGTGCCTTACGGTAGGGCCGGTCCGACATGATAGCGTCGAGTGTATCGGCGATCGAAAACATCCGGGCGCCCAGCGGAATCTCTTCGCCCTTCAAACCGCGCGGATAGCCGGTTCCGTCGTAACGCTCCTGGTGTGAGTAGACGATGTCGGCAGCTTCCTTCAAGAAGGGAATCTTCTGGAGCATCTTGTAGCCGTGATAGCAATGCTCGCGCATGGTTGCCATCTCATCAGCATCGAGCTTGCCGGGCTTCATCAGGATGTTATCGGGTACCGCCATCTTGCCGATATCGTGCAGGAAGGCGCCGCGGGCGATCACATCAATCTGATCTTTCGGGAGTCCCATCGCGCGGGCGATGGCAATGGTGAATGCCGTTACCCGCTTGGAGTGCCCTTCGGTTTCACGGTCTTTCAAGTCGAGCGCGTCACCGAGCGCTTCGAGCGTGATGTCGTACGAGCGCTCGAGTTCGTGAATCGCAGTTCGTAGTTGTTCAGTGCGCGCCGCAACCAGGGCTTCGAGATTGGTCTGATAGGCGCGGTTCTCCATTTTCAGCCGGCGGTTCTCCAGGGCACGCCTTACAGTGTTGAGGAGTTGCTCGCGCTCAAAAGGCTTCAGTAAATAGTCATAGGCGCCGTTGCGGATGGCACGCAGGGCGACCGAGATGTCGTGCACGGCCGTAACCATGACGACGGGCATATCCGGGTATTTTTCCTTGGTACGCTCGAGCAACCCGATGCCGTCGAGTTCGGCCATCATCAGGTCTGAAAGCATGAGTTCAAATTCTTCGCCGCTGTCGAGGAGAGCAAGCGCCTCTTTGCCGGAAGCTGCCTGACGGCACTGATAGTTAGCCAAGGACAGCATGGAAGACACAATCTCGCGGATTGCGTCTTCATCGTCGACGACCAGAATCCGTTCTAAGGCCATGTCCTGTAGGAAATCCAGTGGGGATCATACCTGAATTCTTCCATTCCGAAAGTAACCAAAGGAGGACGGAAAACCCATTGGTAACCGGGGTGGGCATGCTATTAGTCAGTGGGGCGGTACGCACGCGAGAGCTGCATGAACCCTTCTTCATTCTGTCTGTTGCTAGCTGGCGAATTGGCGATGCCGAAATTGACCGCGCAAGAGTCCGCAGCGCTGGTCATGATCGCCGCCAGCATCCTGGTTTTCCGCACGTTCCGCGAACGCTACCTGCTGGTTTGGACGGTGGGATGGCTCGGTTTCTTCGCGTCGCGCTGGGCATTGCGTGATCCGGAACTCGCCTCCAATTGCCATCAATCCCAGGCGGTATCGCAGGCCAGCTTTGTGCTGGCGGTATGCCTTTTTGCGACCGCAGTTCTGATTTATTCCAATGCAAAGAAACTCCTGCTGCCTCTCGGCCTGATTACCGCGGCCCTGGTTGGGTATGCGGTCGCCCGGGCGCTGCTGTGGCCCGATTCATTGACTGCCCGGCTTCCGCTTGAGATCGCTTACCGGCTGGTGCTGATTGGCGCGTCGGTAGAGATATTGCGGGCGCGCTGGGGACGCTGGGAGATTGGTCCCTGGCTGATGGCCGGTTGCCTGCCGCTCCTGCATCTCGATTGGCCGCCTTACACGGAATCGGTTCCCGCGCCTGTCTGGCTGATGGCAGAACTGCTGCTTGGGTTGAGCATGCTGTTTGTCGTATTTGACGACTCGCGCATCCGGACCAAGCGGTTGCGGGTCATCAATGCGCTCACGGGAACGATGGCGCGTGCACAGCAACACGGCCCCCTGCTCCAGATTGCCCTGGAAGAGATTAAGAAGTCGATGCGCGCCAAAGGTGCGTGGTTCCGGCTGATGGAGAACGAGAAAAATGGCACGACCCACCATGTGGGCGTTTCGCCCGACTTCGTCAAGGCGTCGGCGCTCCTCAGCATGGATCCAGTCGTCGAGAAAGCTTTGAGCGATTCCAAGCCCACCATAGTGAAGGCGGCGAGCACCATGAGTTCGGTGCAGGCCTACCTGAAGGATGAGGGCTTCCACCATATCGTCCTGGTTCCGGTCCAAGGCAAGAAGGCGGTCGTGGGCACGCTGGCACTAGGCAAGGCAAGTGCTTTTACATACTCCGCGGACGACCTGAACTTCCTGCAGACCAGCGCGAACCAGTTAGGCATGGCGGTTGAGAACCTGCGGTTGCTCGAGCAAGTAGCGCGCTCACAGCGGCAGTGGATGAACACCTTTGACTCGATCCAGGACATTATCCTTGCGCACGATCCCGAATTCACCATCACCAAGGCCAATCAGGCGCTGCTCGAGCATCTTGCCGACGGCGAGGAGGTGATCGGAAGCAAGTGCGAAGACATTCTGCCTCGCCATTTCAGCAAGTGGAACGGCTGCCCCTACTGTGCCCGCGGCGATGTGGACTTCGTCGAGGGACCGGACCCGTGTTTTGGCGGGTTTTCGATGGTGTCGACCTCAAGCTATATCGAGCAAGGCGGCCTGCAGAAGGGAATCATTCACGTGGTGCGCGACACCACGGATCGACGGAGCGCAGAAGAGAAGTACCGGCTATTGTTCGAGCAAGTGCAGGAAGGCGTATTTGTGGCGACGCCGGAGGGCAAGCTTCTGGACTGCAACGAAGCTTTTGTCCGCATGCTTGGCTACGAGAATCGCGAAGAATTGATGGCGCTGAATCTTGCGCAGGAAGTCTACGTGGTGACCGAGCAGCGGCAAGCATTCAAGAGCGAGATCGAGTTGCACAACTCGGTCCGAAACTTCGATGTGACACTGCGCCGTCGGGACGGAGCACTGCTGGCGGCGGCCGAAACCAGCTTTGCTACCCGGGATGCGAGCGGCAGAATTTCGCGTTACCAGGGATTTTTGCTCGATGTAAGCGAGAAGAAGCGTGCCGAAGAAGATATGCGGCGCCGCAACCGCGAGTTGAATGCTCTGAACGCAATGGCCGTGATCGCCACCCAATCGTTCGATCTGGATGAAATTCTTAACCTGACGCTACGGCAGGTGGTCTCATTGTTTGGTGCCGAGGGTGGCTCCATTTACCTGGCCGATGCCGACGAAACGACCTTCCGGCGACGCGCTGGCTGGGGACAACGCAGCGAGCAGCGCGCCAAATTTAACGCGATTGAGTTTAAAGAAGGTTTTGGCGAGTTGGTCATGCGCTCGCGGACCGAAGTGCTCTCCAAGGAGTTTTTGCCGCATCTTCCGCCGCTGGTGGTTGATTTCATCCAGGCCGATGGCGCGCCGTCGTGGTTGTGGGTGCTGCTGTGGAGCAAGGACTCCCCGATTGGCGTGATGGGCGTCAGTACACGGGAAGCGCGAGAATACAGCCAGAACGATGAGAGCCTGATGGTGGCGGTCGGGCGGCAACTGGCGACGACGATCGAAAAAGTTCGGCTGTACGAAGAAACCTGCAAAGCCTATGAGGATCTACGGCGCACCCAGGAGCAACTCCTCCAAAGCGAGAAGATGTCCGCCGTGGGACAGCTCATTGCAGGGGTCGCTCATGAGCTAAACAATCCGCTGACAGCGATCCTGGGCTACGCGCAGTTGCTGGAAAGCGAGGGCCTGAATGACCGGGCCTCGGATTTCGTGCGCAAGCTCTTCAAACAGGCGCAACGGACGCATCGAGTCGTGCAGAATCTGCTGTCGTTTGCGCGCGAGCGCAAGCCGCAGAAACAGGAAGTAGATCTGCGGAAGGTCGTCGAGGAAACGCTCGGCCTGCGCGATTACGATTTGAAGGTCAACAACATTCTTGTCGAACGCGATATCCCGGCCGAAGTGCCAGCCGTCACGGCGGATCCGCACCAGTTGGAGCAAGTATTTCTGAACATCATCAACAACGCCGTGGATGCGATTCTCGAAGCGGCGAAGGGCGGGGGCAAGCTCAAGGTCCGGGTTCACAACAGCGATGGCCAAGTCGGCGTGGAATTCCTGGACAGCGGAGTTGGCATCAAAGACCCAAACCGAATCTTCGATCCTTTTTACACGACGAAGAGTGTGGGCAAGGGGACGGGGCTCGGGTTGAGCATCTGTTACGGGATCATCAAGGAACACGGCGGCGATATCACGGCGCATAACCGGCCCGAGGGGGGTGCGGCAATTGAAGTGCGCCTGCCGGCATCCGGACAAGTGGTCGAAGCCGAAGTTGCGGCCGGGCCTTCGCGGCGGGAACTCGCCCTGGAGGGACGTATTCTGCTGGTTGAGGACGAAGAAGCGGTGCTCGAGTTTGAACGCGACGTGCTGGCTGGAGCGGGCGCGCACGTGGTGACGGCGCTCACGAACGACGAAGCGAAATCCAAGCTGCGCTCAGAGACATTCGACGCAGTCATCATGAACGGGCGCATGCCCGGAGGTTGGTCGGCCACCGACGCGCACCGATGGATTGGGGCAGCCTGTCCGGGGCTCGAAAAGAAAGTATTGTTCACTTTCTCCAGCGTGGCCGATAAAGATGTCCGGGCTTACTTGCAACAAGCGAATATAACGTCCCTGGTAAAGCCTTTTGAGGTAGCGGAGTTGATTGCGCACGCCAGACGGCTGCTGCAAAAATCCATGGCCGCCAGCGCGCAATAAGAATCGTGTTGCTTCCCGCAATTCGGAAAGCTGGCCACAAGCCCCGGTCCGAGGGCAGGTCTAATCAGGCGAAGTCCACCTTCACAGCGCTTGCTTCAACGCTTTAATGAAGCTGCGAATCGCAGCCTCATCCCTCTTATACCAGCGCCACTGTCCCTGCTTACGGGAGCGGATAAGCCCGGCGTCTTCAAGAACCGCCATATGGTGAGAGATGGTGGGCTGGGACAAGTGGATGCGAGCCTCAATGTCAGAGGCGCAAAGACCATGGGGATGGCCGGCAGTTCCGCGTGGACGTTTGAGGGCTGCGAGAATTCGGCGGCGGGTCGGGTCCGCGATGACCTGAAGCGTGCGGTTGAAGGCGTCGTCCCTGGTGCTCATGAGCACCAGAATGATTCTTCGGATCGATGCTTGTCAATTTAGCCGTGAGGACGGTATTTTTCGTGCCGGTTCAAGATCCGTAGGAAAAGGCAGAACCAAGTGAATTTGCACAGGCAATGGGACGCGATTCATCATTTGTTGATCAGAATGTAACCCTCCTGTAATAAACCCCCGCTACGCTTCCTGCTAGTTGGATCGAAGTCTCGCGTTTTCCAAAACAAATTCAAGAGGTGCTATAGCGATGAGAATCAACAGAACCGTCTGGGTGTGCCTACTGGCTGCGGCTTTAACGACAGCGGCTTTTGCCCAGGAGGGGCCGGTGCCGAAGGGCGTGCCACATCTCGACCACGTCCTCGTCATCATGATGGAGAATCACGGGTACAGCCAGATCATGCACAACCCGAACGCCCCTTTCATCAATGCCTATGCCCGCACTGCCAATCTGGCGACGAACTATTTCGCGGTAGCCCATCCCAGCCTGACGAACTACTTGGAAACCGTCGGGGGGTCGAACTTCGGGGTACTCGACGACAACAGTCCGGACTGGCACAACGGTTCTTGCCAACCCAATATCGTGAGCGGGGTGACGAACTGGGAAGCCACGACCACGCCGATCTGTCCGATCCGTCATCAAGGCACGGACGCGGCGACGCCCGCCATCGACTATACGAACGAAACCCAGGGACCTCCGGGAACGATCAACCTGGATGGGAAAGCTTCTTATCCGGCAAATCCAAACACCGTGGGTATGAACATCGCGGATCAGTTAACCGCGGCCGGCAAAACCTGGAAGAGCTATCAGGAGAGTTTGCCGGTGGTTGGGGCCAACAATATCGACTACAGCGACGGCTTCTTTAGCAACCTCACCGACTTCAGCAAGATGAACCCGCAGCTGAACCCGCCGCTTAGCAGCGATGACATCGTGCAACTCTACGCCTCAAAGCACAATCCATTTGTGTATTTCGCTTCGGGTCAGTCAAAGTCAGCGCTGGCGAATATGGTCGGTTTTGATGGCTCGGAAGGGCTCTACGCCGACCTGCAGTCCGGTAAAGTGCCGAACTTCTCGTTCATCGCACCGAACCAGTGCAACGACCAGCACGGCCGTGGCAATTCGACGGCGTTCTGCAACTACGATCCGGATGACAACGGGACGCAGGCGGGTTTGAATCCGGCGCTCATCAAACAGGGTGACGTTACGGTCGAGAAGCTGGTTGCCGCCATTCACAACTCTCCAGTCTGGACGCGTGGCAACACGGCTATCGTCTTGATCTGGGATGAAAACGATTACAGCCTGTCTCCCATCGTGAATAAAGTGGTAGCTGTGGTAGACACCAATTATGGCTTCAAGGGCGTGCAGAGCAGCAACTTCTATACTCACTTCTCGCTGCTGCGCACGCTGGAAGCCGGTTTCGGGCTGGGCTGCCTGAACCACGCCTGCGACGCCAGCACCGCGACCATGAGCGATCTGTTCGGCTCCGCCCGCTAGCTGGCAACTCCAACGACAAAGGCCGCGGAGAGTCCGCGGCCTTTTCGTTTTTGATCAGAGGATTACTTCTTGAGAATTGGATTGTAGCCATCGCTGATGAGACGACCCCGCGTAATCTCAGCGTCTTTGATATCGGCAAAGGGACCGACTTGCACGTGATACAACTTGTCGCCGGGAGTCGCGGTGAAGGCGGAGTACTGTTTCTTCTTTAGCGCATCCACAAGGGCCGAAGCATCGTCCTGCTTGCTCACGGCAGCCACCTGGACAAAATAGCCGCTTCCGGTGGGGACAGCCGCCGGGTCAGGGGATGTCGTTGCCGGCTTCTCGGTCACCACTGCGGGCTGTGGTACCGGAGTGGAGGCGGGGGCAGCCTCGGCCGTGAGTTGACTCTCCGGCTCTTTCTGGCCGACTGCCTTGTAGAACGTCATGTCCTGCGATTGGCTGGGCGCGGCACTGCCGGACTTCAGGCCGGTCGGACGCAATCCGGTAGCGGCTGCGGTCAGGCTGGAATCGGCGGAGAGGCTGGGATGGGCCGAATTCTTACCCAGAGTGAAACCGAATCCGAAGAATACGGCGCAGATCGCGACCAGCGTGAAAAAGATCGCCAGCATCTTGCCGGTGCCGAGAGTGATTTCCGTGTCTTGTGAGGCCATAACCTGCTCCAGGTGATGTCGCCCACTGGCCGCCGCGATCGGGTCATCCTTTCGCAGGCGCAGTCTGAGCACTGTCTCCGTCCGTCTTTCCGAGTAGCTTCTGCATCCCACTAAAGAAGTCGACCGGTACCGGGAAGACCACCGTGGTGTTCTTCTCGACGCCGATTTCGGTCAAAGTCTGCAGGTAGCGCAACTGCACGCTGACCGGTTCGGTAGCCAGCAATTTGGCTGCATCCACCAGGCGCTGCGCGGCTGAAAACTCGCCCTCCGCGTGAATGATCTTGGAGCGCTTTTCGCGTTCGGCTTCAGCCTGCTTTGCCATGGCGCGCAGCATCGACTCGGGCATGTCGACTTGCTTCACTTCGACGTTCACGACTTTCACGCCCCACGGGGCCGTGTGAGTATCGAGGATGCTCTGCAGGCGGAGATTGATCTTTTCACGATGCGCGAGCAATTCGTCAAGGTCCTGCTCGCCAAGCACGGAACGAAGCGTAGTCTGCGCGAACTGCGAGGTTTGGTACACGTAGTTGGAAACTTCCACGACGGCCTTGCGCGGATCGATCACGCGCAGGAAGATCACGGCGTTCACTTTCAATGTGACGTTATCGCGCGTGATGATGTCCTGCGGAGGAACTTCCAGCGCTTCCTGGCGAAGAGAGACGCGGACAATACGATCGAGTGGAGCGAAAACAAGAATTACGCCCGGCCCCTTCGCTTGATCAAGCAACCGGCCCAAACGGAAGATGACTCCTCGCTCGTATTCGGCAAGGATTTTGATCGAGTTCAAGATATAGAGAAGGACGATAACGACGCCGACCAGAATCGGCACGGAAACGAGTTCCATAATTGCTCCGGAGGCTTCTCAATCGGATTGTAGCGCAGAGAAGGCAGTAAAATCGCAGGTTTCCGCGCTTTGAGGCGTTGATTGCCTAGATGCGGAGCCTGCTTTTGAGGCCCGGGGCTCTTGCAGGACTCGACCATGCCGGTCAAAGCGCCGGGCCGGCTCCGGAAGATGGCGTAACCAGGAGCCGCAACCCCTCGACATTTCTGACCACCACCGGCGTTCCCTCCGGAACGGATGTGCTGCAGAGCGCATTCCATAGCTCGCCGTGAACAAAAACCTTGCCTTCCGGCAGGAGTGCCGTGCGAGCAATGCCGATCTCGCCGATCAGTCCATCGATACCGGAGACGCGCTTGTTATGCCGCGCGCGCAGAGCCACGGTCATCAGGAAGGCGGTGATCAGGCCGACTGGAACGCTTACTGCAAGCGCGGTCCAGAGATGGACGCGCATTTCCGGGATGGGCGCATCAACCAGCAGCAATCCGCCGATGGTCAGCAGCGTGATGCCGCCCAACGTGAGCACGCCATGGGTGACGAATTTTGCTTCCAAGGCAAACAGCACAAACGCCGCCAGAATCAGCGCGAGCGAGGCGAAGCGAACCGGCATCAGGTTGAGCGCAAAGGCCGCCAGCAGGATAAAAACTATGCCGACCGTGCCGGGGACTACCGCTCCCGGATGATTGAATTCCGCATACAGCGCGAGCGCGCCGATTGCCAGCAGGATGAACGCGATATTTGGATTCATCAGAAAATCGAGAATCCGCTGCTTCAGTGTCATGTCAAATAAGACGACCGAAGATTTGGTCAGGTCCAGGGTGAGTGTCGATCCATCGAACCGATGAATGGGTCTGGAGGCGATCTGGCGGAAGAGGTCTTCTTCCGTGGGCGCGATGTAGTCGATCAGATGCTGGTTGAGAGCTTCCTGCTCGGTAAATGACTTGGATTCGCGAACCGCGCTTTCGGCAACTTCGACGTTGCGCCCGCGCTTGTTCGCAATCGAACGCATGAAGGCGGCCAGGTCGTTCTCGACCTTGGTCTTCATCACATCGTCCATCTTTTCGCCGCCGCCCATGACCGGATGCGCCGCTCCGGTGTTTGTGCCGGGGGCCATGGCTGCGACGTCGGCGGCTTCGAGGATGAAGAAGCCAGCCGAGGCCGAGCGGCTTCCGCTGGGCGTGACGTAGACGATAATCGGCACTGGAGAGGCGAAGAATCTTTCGATGATTCCGCGGGTTGAGTCGACCAGGCCGCCCGGTGTATTGATCTCGATCAGCACGGCTTGCGCTTTGGTTTGCTTCGCTTCATCGAGGGCCCGGCCAAGAAATTCGTCGGTGATGGGATTGATGGTGTCGTCGAGTACGACCTTGAGGACCTGCGCGCCGGCGGGCAACGCAAAGCTGAGGAAGCAGGCGGTCGCAAGCAGAAGAAAACGCGAGATACGCGGGATCATCAGTTTGGCAGCGGCTGCGCCTTCTCCGCGAGCTTGGCTGCAACGGTGCGCTTCATGGCGAGGGCCGTCGGGTTACTCGGTTCGAGCTGAAGAGCGCGCTCGATCGACTCTGCGGCACTCTCGTTTTTATTTTCTCGCAAATCCAGGCCGGCCAGCAGCAGGAAAGCATCTGCAGAGGGCTTCTGGCGGATGGACTCTTCGGCCTCGGCCCGCGATTCCGCGAAGCGGCTATCCACCTCATAGGCTCGCGCGAGCGCGCTGTGCGCTCCCGGATTGTTTGGCATCATCTGCATTGATTCCTGGAATTCTTTTTCTGCTTCGGCGACGAACCCTTTGGCCAGAAGCTCATTGCCGCGATTCAGATGGAAACGGGCGTGGGCGGCGGGATCGGCGTGGGCCAGACGCTGTTCGGCAGCAGCCTGAAGGCCGATGTTGAGCTGCTCAAAAGTGCTCTCATCGTAATTTCGCTTGATTCGTTCGAGTGGCGGATGCAAAAGGGAAGTCGTCCCCGATGCAGGTTGCGATGTCGCTTTGGCTGCAATGCCTTCCGAGAAGGTATGAGCTTCCGCATCGAACCCGCGCAGTGCCAGACACTGCTTCAGTTCGCGCGCCGCGCCCGCCTGGTCGCCATTGCGGTAAAGAGCGACGGCGAGATTGAAGCGATAGTCAGGATCGTTCGGGTCTCCCTGTACAGCTTTTTCAAAATAATCAGCAGCATTTCTTTGCCCGAGACGGGAACTGACTACGCCAAGGTTATTGAATACTTCGCTCAGCGGTAGCCGGGCTGCGACGAAAGCAAAAGCCGTCTCCGCTTTGGCAAAATCGCCCAAGTAATACGCCGAAAGACCACGATAGAAGTTGGCTTCGCGTGCCTCGGAGTCGGATGCGGGTACTTGCCCGAACGCCGCGTAAGCCTGCTCATATTGGCGCTGCGAGTAATACGCCTTGCCGAGTTCGAGCCATGCCTCCGGGTAAGCCGGGTTCAGCCGAACCGCTTCACGCAGATGATTGACCCGGTCGGCGGTAGATTGGGCAATCACGCCGCGAACATAGTTTTCGAATGCGTCCAGTCGAATCAGTGGGGCGGCGTTCACGAACGCTTGCTTGGACGTGGCGAAATCGGGACGCGCGGAATGAAGGAGGTCCCACGACAATGCTGTTTGAAGGTTTATCAATTGGGGCAGCGTGCCCGTTTCGGAGACTTCCGGCAACAGCTTGGGCCCGCGCATGTCCAGCAGCTGCGCCTGGCATGAGAAAACCCGGCCGTCGAAGTTATACCTTCCGAGGACAACGTAATCGACACCCATCTGTTCCGCGATTCGGTACACGGTTGCGCGCGACGGGTGAACCTGCACCGGAATTCCAGCGCGGTCATAAGCCCGAAGACGGTCGTCGCGGCTCACGACGAAAACCATCGGGGAATTCAGGCGCTGGTGAAGGACGGCCGGGAACGACTCAGAGATCCATTCGAGACCCGGCGCCCCGGATGTGTTCTCGAAGGGCATGATCAGCGCCGTTTGACTTGCCGCGGCTGAGGATTGCGCCACAGAAATGGCCGAAGCGACGGTAAGGACTAAGGTAACTGCGATGAGCCGGCGGGTTCCCAAAACATCCCATTATAGCCGTTGCGGCAAGCTACCCGGCTCGCAGCCGGGCGTTGGTATCGGCCTCTTCTTCGGGGGCAGGCATGGGATGCATCCCTTGCCAGCCGGGCAGGCTATTGCTGCCAGTGATCAACCGTGCTCCGCGCTCGTAGGTAAAGTACGACCAGGCCCATTGGATAAACACCAGAATCCGGTTTCGAAATCCGATAAGGAAGAAAATGTGTACAAACAGCCAAGAAAGCCAGGCCAAGAACCCGGAAATGTGGAGCTTGCCGAATTGAGCGATGGCAGCGGCACGGCCGATGGTGGCGAGGCTTCCTTTATCCCAGTATTTGAAGGGCTGCCTCTCCGCTTTTCCTGAGATCTCGCGTTGAATTAGCTTGGCGACGTATTGGCCTTCCTGGATTGCGACCGGAGCCACGCCGGGAAGGGGCTTGCCGTCCCTGCCCTTTAATGTCGCGAGATCGCCGATCACGAAGACCTCGGGATGCCCCGGAATGCTGAGATCTGGTTGCACCTCGACCCTGCCGGCGCGATCGACCGGAACACCTAGCTTGCGTCCAAGCGAGGAAGCGGCGACACCGGCACACCACAGAATGACTGGAGCGATGATGCGAGTGTCACCCATGCGCACGGCGCCGGCTTCCACCTGAGTCACCATGGTGTTGGTGCGGACGTCCACCCCAAGTCGGCGAAGTTGAGCCTCCGCACTGCGGGAAAGATCCTCAGGGTAGGACGGCAGCACGCGCGGCCCGCCTTCGAGCAGGAGAATATGCGCGCGGCTCGGGTCAATGGAACGGAACTCATGGGCGAGCACGTGACGGCAGATCTCCGCCAGCGTGCCGGCGAGTTCGACGCCGGTTGGCCCAGCCCCGATCACCACAAAATTCAGAGGCTCTGTGCCTTCATGCGCGACCGCTTGGCGCTCCGCCAGTTCGAATGCGAGCAAGACACGGCGCCGAATCTCGAGGGCGTCTTCGACAGTCTTCAATCCTGGCGCGAAGGGTTCCCAATCGTCATGGCCAAAGTACGCGTGAGTGGCGCCGGCAGCGACAATCAGGTAATCGTAAGGAATCTGCTGTTCGGTCGTTTGCAGAAGCCGACGCTCGAGGTCAAAACTGACCGCCTGCTCGAGCAGGACGGTCACATTGGTGTCGCCTTTGAAAATCTCTCGAATCGGCGCTGCGATCTCGCCGGGTGAAAGCCCCGCCCCGGCCACCTGATAGAGCAGTGGCTGAAATGTGTGATGGTTCTTGCGGTCGACAATCGTGATCTGGACGCGCTCGCGAGCGAGCATCCGAGCCGCGTTCAGGCCGCCAAAACCGGCCCCTACAATCACCACGTGGGGTGCTGTTCTTGTGTTCATAGTTATGGTCTGCCGGCGATCGCCCATCGTTTGCCCCTGACGTGCCCCACTTATTAAGATTGCCAGGATGAGCGTAGGGTCCAAAAGTTTAACGGAAAATGCTGGCGCCGATGTTACCCGAAATTTGCCTGAAAACAAGGCGGTTAAGCGGATGTCGCCGGGACGGGCCTGGGTCGAGACCCTCTGGGTGTTTGCACTGCTCGAATCCTGGCAGTGGACCGCTCGCGGCGTGATTCACTCCATCTTGGTGGTTTTGCTGCTGGTCAGCCCAATCGCACTGACAATACTGGGTGGTTACGATCGCAAACAGTTGGGGCTGACATGGCCGAGCCGGAAGGTCACGCTCGGCATAATTGCTGCGGGATTTGCGATTGCGATCGCGTTCCCGCTGGGAGCCCGATTGCTGGGCCATCCCGTGCCGGCCGATTCAAATTGGCCGCGGCTCAGCAACATTGTTCCGTATTTGCTCTGGGCGCTCTTTCAGCAATTTCTGTTGCAGTCCTTCATCTTTTTGCGCATGGAAGTCGCTGCAGGTAGCTCTCTTGCGGTTTGGATCAGCTCTGCGTTCTTCACCTTCGCACACCTGCCGAACTTACCGCTGACGTTTCTCACGTTGTTTGGCGCGCTTTTCTTCACCGATCTATTCCGCCGGTATCGCAGTATTTATCCGCTGGGAATCGCGCATTTCCTCATGGGAATCTCGATCGCCTATAGCTTTCCAACCAGCCTGATGCACCACATGCGAGTGGGCCTGTCGTTCTGGAAGATGTGAAAGGCCTTCACCGCTCCACGTATCCCATTCGCCACCGGACGACGGCTTTCGAGCCAAAGTTGACCGGCAGACTCGATTACTATTCTGCGCAGAGAGTCGCTCGTGCCAGACAATGTGCCTCAAGCCATGTCGCTGACGAAATGGTTCCTGCCCAGTATTCGCGACCTGATTTTTATCGTCCTGTTTCTTTCGCTCGCGTTCGGCAGCCTATCGCAGCGGTTGTTGCGTGATGGAGGCACCGGATGGCACATCCGGACGGGGGAGAGGATCCTGGCGCTTCATCAGATTCCCCGCAGTGACCCATTTTCATTATCGACTGGCGGTAAGGTCTGGTACGCATGGGAGTGGCTTTACGAAGCGGCTCTGGCAGCAATCTACACTTGGGGCGGGTTGAATGGTGCGGTCGCGGCGACTGCGCTCCTCGTCGCTCTCACGTTTGCTTGGCTGTTCACGATCATGCGTGCGCGGGGAACAGATCTAATCACCTCGGTCGTCTTGCTTCTGCTCGGTTTCGGCACAGCTGCCATTCACCTCTACGTGCGCCCGCATGTCGTGAGCTGGCTCCTTACATTGCTCTTTTGGTTTGTGCTTGAGCGCGCGCGGGAAAGGGAGAAGCCGGGGCTTCTCGCCTGGTTGCCGCTGTTCATGCTGCTTTGGGTTAATGTGCACGGCGGATTCGTACTCGGTTTCGCGCTGATTGGGATCTATGAGATCGACGCTGCCTGGAGATTCTTCTCAGGCCGGCTCGGACGAACCTGGTTTGTTGCGGTATCTCTAACGCTGATCGGCTGCGGCATAGCCAGCCTCGCCAACCCATTTGGAATCAATCTGCATCGGCATATTTATCAATACGTTACCGATCCATTTCTAATGCGCCACATCCAGGAATTTCAACCCCCGAATTTCCGCACTTTCTCGCCGCTGTGCTTTGCTGCGCTTCTGCTGATTGGTTTGGGCGGGATTGTGCTGGCCGGTATGCGTCCGTCGTTGCGGGAGGGTCTCGTGCTCGTTTTCGCGGCTTGGACTGGATTGGACGCATCGCGAAGTCTTCCCGCAGCAGCCATCCTGATCGCCGCAGTGGCGGCGCCGTTTGTGACTCGATCGTGGCGTAGAAATCATCGAACCGGAGCACACTCGAAGCCTCTCGCAATACTGGAGCGCGCCGAGAAGCGGGAAGCATCGTTAGCCGGCGGCTTCTGGCCGGTCATGGCAATTTTGGTGGTGTTTTGGATGACGTTGCACGGCGGACGGCTGGGGCAAGCGCAAGTCATGCATGCCGGGTTCGATGAATCCCGCTTCCCGGTCTCCGCGATGAATTACGCCCGGGAGAATGGAATTGCCCGTCCGATCTTCAGCACCGATCAATGGGGTGGCTACCTGATTTATCGCGGCTATCCGGCAGTGCTCGTCGACGACCGCCATGATCTCTACGGGGATGCGTTTTTCCTGGAATATTTGAAGATCATTCATGTCGAGCCGGGCTGGCAGGACGGGTTGAGCCAGATGAGGGCCGCGGCGGCACTGCTTCCAGCGGATTCCGCTCTTGCCAAGGCGATGGCGTCATCGCCGCAGTGGAAGGAAGTCTACCGCGACAGAGTGGCAACCCTATTCGAGCGCGAATGAACGGCGGTCGAGTAGTCTCAATGATTCGCTGAGAGAGAAGCGGCGGCCTCGAAGTTTAGTCGGTGTTGATGTTGAAGCCGAGGATGGCGTTGACTTCGACCGGAGTATTTCCGCGGAAGGCCGGGCGGAATTTCCAGTTCGGCAGTGCGGCCATAATCTTGGGCGTCATGTCCGCTGTGCCCCCCTCGAGAACGCGGAGATTTTTGAGAATGCCCGACGTATCGAGGATGCAGGCTATCACCAACCGCGACCGGCCTAGACCGGAGGGCAGGTCCGCACGAATCGGATCGGGTGGAGTGAGCTCGGCGTATTGGGAGTTTGCCGAAGGATCAAAATACTCCATGCTGACACGGCCGGCGGCCGTTTCGATGTACTTGGTGTACTTGTAGCCCGGAGGCAGTTGCCCATAGTTGTTGAAGGCGCCGCCCGCGCGTGCGGTGGCTACGACGACGACATCGAATGCGCCCGATTTGCCTCCGTTCACACCAGAGTGGCCGGCCGGATTGGGATCGCCTCCGCCGGAGCCGAAACTCGGCAGGGTTACGGTATTGCCACCTTGCACGGAAACTCCTGGGATTGCGGGCTGTCCACTCGCGCCGCTGCCTGCGCCGCCGGGACCGCCTTGCGGCGAGATTCCTCCCCGCGCATTTGGATCGATGCCTCGGCCTGCCCCATCCTTGCCGGCGCCTGAGCCGGTGCCGTTCAGTCCGCTACCCGGACCATCGCCTCGCCCAATGCCGTTGCCGCCACCGCTTCCGCCAAGCCCAGGCTGATTGCCGCCAGCGGGGGACATGGCCAAAGCGCCGGGCCCGCCGTTACCAGGGCGGCCGACCGCAGTGCCGGGCTGGCTCGAGATAATCGTGCCTTTGCCGGCGCCATTGCCTCCGCCATTGGCAGGAGCCGCTGCGGAGCCCACGTCCCCCAGACCACCAAACCCTGAACCTTTGTTGCCGGTGCCGTGGCCCGAGAGCGCAGCCGCTTCGTTCTTTGGAGCCGGAGCCAGCACATCGGAGCCAAGCCCCGCACCCAGGCTGCGCCCCCCACCTGAGACCGAACCTGAACCAGTGGCATTTGGCGGAGGAGGAATCGGGCCTCCGCCGAGAGAGGCCGTCAGCGTTCCACCCTGGCTGCTTCCGCTGCCCCCTTTCCCGGATCCTCCGACGCTCGGAGGTGGCGGAATCACTTGCGGTGCCCCTAAAGAGTTGCCCGCGATGCCGTGCTGGTCGGGCCTTCCACCTCCGGACCCTGACAAAGAGCTGCCACCCCCGACGCTGGGCGGTGGCGGAACGATCTGCGCGTTGCCCATCATCGCCCCTAAGATTCTTTGCGCGATCTGACTCGTCGATGCCGGCGGGGGCACCACTTTCTGCGGATCTCCGAGCCCAACACCCGATACGGTGCGCTGATCGGGCACTACTTGGGAAGGCGGTGGCGCAATGACTCCTGGCGCAGGCAAGGCCAGTTTCGGGTTCTGGCTGGAGGTCCGTTCTGGCGCTGAGACCGGAGGAGGAACGATGTTGCTGTTGCGTGCAGCCGGCCCCGTCAGCGGAGGCAAGTCGCGATTTATGTCTCGCGGCGAAGGCGGAATAATGGGCGTGTTCATCGCCACCAGAGCGCGGTTGTCGTGCGTGACGTCGGTCGGCGTTGGAGAAATCACCGTGGCAGGGAGGCCAGTCATGGTGCGGCGATCGGCGGAAACATCCGACGGAGGTGGCGCCACGATATTCGTTGCGAGGCCCGGAACCGAGCGGTTCTCCGCACGCGAGGAATCCGCAGGCGGGGCGATGACCTGACCAGACAGCGAAGGCGTCTTCGTCAGGCGGCGGATTTCCTGTGGAGGCGGAGCGATGATGGCATCTCTCGAGAGCGAAGGCGCATTGTGCGAAGCACGCAGGCCTTCTGACGGTGGAGGGCCCGGCGCCTTGTTCACGGCGAGCAGATTCGCGACCGGGGCGGTCGACACCGGAAGCTTCAAATCTGGAGCATCCACGACCTTCTCTGTCGCACGATCCCCGCGGGCCACGCGAATCGTTTGCGTTCGGTGAAACGCCTCTTTGCCACCGGCACGGCCGGCTTTGCCCGCCTGAGCTCCTCCGAAATCCTTCGTCTGGGGAAGTTCGTCCCCCGAAAAATAGATCACGTCATATTTCGCGGGCGACGGTGTAGTCGGGTGCAGGGCTGCATATTTTCCGGGCAACACGATCGCCATGATGAGCAGAAGAGCCTCAACCACCCAGGTCATGGCCATCCCTCGGAACGGCCATAATCCGGTACGCGCCTCGCCTGCCAAAGGCGAGGCCGAACGCCCCAGGGCAGGGCGAATCGCCGTGCGGAATTCCTCCCACGGATTCGACCACTCGACAAGAAGTTTCAGGTCGCCGCTCACGACGCTTGCCCATCTCCCCGCGCAGGCATCTGGATTTCGATCTGATCTCCGAGTGTAGTGCCGCTGCCCTCCAGGGTGTTGCCCGGAAGTTCAATCACCGAAGTGGCCTGCATGCGGATCGGTGCAAAGCGCCAGGGTTGCAGATTTCTTTCCAGATGAACCACGGTACTGTTTGGGCTGAGATAGACCACGTCGATGGGGAAGCTCATACCCAAGGTGTGTACGCCACGGCAGGGCGTGATCCAGAGCGCTCTGCCGTCCGAGAATTCACTTGCTGAGGTGCCAATCAGCCCGCGCAGACGCGACCAGTGTCCATCGGCCACAGCAAGGCAGGTCGCCAGATAGGTCTGCCGAGTCCGATTCAACACATAGCCTTGAGGTCCGGGACCCCGCACGAACACTCCTGATTCAGACGCCTGCCGGCCCCTATTTCCCTGATACGGTGCGATATAGCTCGATCAGGGCAGGTCCGAGGCTGACGATAATAATGGATGGCAGTACGAAAAGTACCAGGGGAGGAACCATCTTGATTGTTGTCTTGGCAGCTTGCTCTTCAGCCCGCTGCCGGCGCTCGGTACGCAATGAATCAGAGTGTACCCGAAGTGCCTGAGAAATGCTGGTGCCAAATCGGTCGGTCTGAACCAGGGTGCCGACCAGCGACTTGATGTCGTCGACGCCGGTCCGGCTGACCAGATTGCGGAGAGCCTCAGCTCGAGGCTTGCCGGCACGCATTTCCAGGTTGACGAGGCGGAGTTCGTCGCTGAGATCGGGGTGGGCATGCTGCAAATCCTCGCCCACTCGCTTCATGGCGTGGTCGAGTGCGAGGCCGGCGTCCACGCAAATGACGGTAAGGTCGATCGCGTCAGGCAGGCCGATCGTAATCCGTGTCTGCCGGTCGCGAATCATGCGTTTCAGAATGAAGCGCGGAATGAAGAACCCAAACGCCGTCATGCCGAGTAGCAGCGGCGGATTGCTGAAGCCGCTGACCAGGCCCACGATGAGAAATCCAAGCGCCGCGAAGAAGACGCGTGCGCCAAGGTAGGCGGTCAAGTGCCGTTGCTCGCGGTAGCCTGCTTGAATCAGCCACTGCCGCGTTCGCGATACTTCGTCCGGCGACATGGGCAGGGCGCGGCTGAGCGGGTCGAGTGCCTGCTCGAAGCGCTCCTTGATCGCGGGCTTCTCGACCTGGGGCTGAACGCGCTGCTGCGAGCCGAGCGAGCGCAGGCGGGAACCGATCACTGACGATGGCGCGTATGCGGCAGCGCCAAATGAGAACGCCGCTGCCACTACCGTGAGGAACACGAGAATCGTTATTCCGATAACCATCTTCAGACCTCGATCCGAATGATCCTGCGAATGACGAAATAGCCGATAGTCTGCAGCGTAATACCGACCACCACGAGCGCATGGCCAATCGGATCCTTAAAGAGTGGCCGAATGAATGTCGGGTTCGTCAGCAACATCACCACCACGATGAGCGGCGGCATGCCCATCAGCAAAAGCATAGTCAGACGGCCCTGTGCCGTGAAAACACGGACTTGGCGCTGGATCTTGAATCGTTCGCGGATGACATACGAAAGGTTGTCGAGGATTTCCGCGAGGTTACCGCCAGTTTCGCGCTGCAACATGACAGCGGTCACGAAAAACTTCACGTCCACCAGCGGGATGCGTTCGGTGAGATTCATCAGCGCATCGCGCACGGGAAGACCAAACTTTTGCTCTTCAAAGAGCTTGCGAAACTCTCCCGAAACCGGTTCGGCCACTTCATTCGCGATCATCTCGATGGCGGTGGTGAAGGCGTGACCCGCGCGCACCGCGCGCGCGAGAGTATCGATGGCTTCGGGGAAGAGGGATTCAAATTTCTCAAACCGCTTGGTGCGCCGGTAGGAGGCGTACATGTAGGGCAGGAAGAAACCAATGACGAGTCCGACCCAGCCCAGCATCGGGCCGCCAAAATAGAAGATCACTCCGGCGACAATCATGGCGCTTACGGCGCAAACGATCAGGAAATTGCCAGCGCGGGTCTTGATCTCGCCTTGAATGAGCAGTTCCTGCAGGGCAGAGACCCGGGCCGATCGCCGAAGCAGGTTATCGAGCGCCGGGATCTCGCTGAGCATTTGGTCGCGCAACAGCGCGAGGTCATCGCTGGGCTTGTGTTCCGGCGTCTCCTCGGCATCGGAGAGGCGTTCGCGCAAAACGCGCGCTTGCGCGTTGCGCTCATCAAGATAAGAGATGGCGGCGAACACCAGCAGTGTCACCGCAATAAAGACGAGGATGGAAATCACAATAGTCATGGCTCAGATCTCCATCTTCGATTCAAAGAGCGCCGGTCGAAGGCGCGCGCCGCCCGCCAGCAATCGGTCCGCAAACTTGGGACGCACTCCGGTTGCCCGGAACATGCCGCGTACCCGGCCATTTTCGTCGAGGCCCTGACGCTCGAGGACAAAGATGTCGTGCATCGCGACTGAATCGGAGTCCATTCCGACGATCTCGGAAATAGTCAGAACTTTGCGCGTCCCATCCGATAGGCGGGCAATCTGAACGACGGCGTGGATCGCGGAAGCAATCTGGTAGCGGACGGCTCGCTCGGGCAGGTTCAGATTGGCCATCGAGACCATGTTCTCGATACGTGCCAGGGCGTCGCGCTGGGAATTGGCGTGGACGGTGGTAAGCGAGCCTTCATGGCCTGTATTCATGGCCTGCAACATATCGAAAGCTTCCTCACCGCGCACCTCGCCTACCACGATGCGGTCGGGCCGCATACGCAAACTGTTGATTACGAGCTGGCGCTGCCGAATTGCGCCCTTCCCTTCGATGTTGGGTGGGCGCGTCTCAAGCCGTACGACGTGTTCCTGCTTGAGCTGCAGTTCGGCCGCGTCTTCAATCGTCACAATGCGCTCGTTGTTTGGAATGTAGCCGGATAAGACATTCAGCAACGTGGTCTTGCCGGCGCCCGTGCCCCCGGAAACCAGGATGTTGAGCTTGCCCTTCACCATGGCCGAAAGCAGTTCCAACATTGGCTCGGTCAGGCTCTTGTTTTCGATCATCTGACGCGCGGTTACCGGATCGCGCCCAAAACGACGGATGGAGAGGCACGCACCATCGATGGCAAGTGGGGGAATGATGGCATTGACGCGCGAGCCATCCTGCAACCGCGCATCGACCATCGGCGACGATTCGTCCACGCGGCGTCCGACGCGCGACACGATACGATCGATGATCTGCATCAGGTGCTGATTGTCTTTAAACGAGAAACTGGTCAGCTCGAGTTTGCCCGCGCGTTCCACGTATACCCGGTCGTAGCGGTTAACCAGGATGTCAGAGACGGTCGGATCTTTCAGCAGCGGTTCCAGCGGGCCGAGGCCAAAAATCTCGTCGAGGATTTCGCGAGCCAGACGCTCGCGTTCGGCGAAGCTCAGCGGGACAGCTTCGGCACTGACCAGGTTCCGAATCAGCCCGAGCACTTCCTCGCGGGCAGTTTCGTTGCTGGTGCGTCCCAGCTTTTCAAGATCCATCTTGTCGAGGATCTTGCGATGCAGGTCCGCTTTGACCTGCTGGTAGCCGAAAGTCTGTAAATCCGCCATATTCTAGCTAGACCGAACGAAATAGGGACCGAGCACTGCGTTTCACGTCATCGTCGTTTTGGGTAAGGGTGCCGGCCAGGGCACTGAAGGCTCTGGCGATTTCCGTGTTGCTCTGTTGCATCACTGGCACTCCGCGGTCAATCGCGCTCGAAATCGCGAAATAGTGGTTCGGCACGCGCCAAAACAGCTTTACCCCAGAGGCGGTCTCCGCCTCATTCTCATCGAACCCTACGATCTTTCGGTAACGATTTAGAACAAGTTTAACGCGATCGCGACTATTCGTCTCACCCAGGAACTGCACCACGCGCGACGCGCTCCACAACGACGCAACATCGGCGCACGCGATCAGCAAGACGACTTCCGACAGGTTACCGATCAGGCGGGTGGCGGCATCCACGCGCGAAGAAACATCGACTACGACATAGCGGAACTGGCTCGCCAGCATGTCGAAGATCCGCGCATACTCGGACGGCGAAACATCGTCGCTGGCCGGCGTGCTTTGCCCGGCGAGCACCTGCAGGCCGCCAGCGTGTCGGAGCATGAAGCTTTCCAGCAGGGAGCTGTCCATGCGGTGGAGATTGCGCACCGCATCCATAATGGTGAACGGAGCTTTAAGGTTCAAGTGCAAGGTGGCATGACCAAGCGGCGCGAGGTCCACTAGCGCCGTGCCGCCGTGCGCGGCTTGAAGAGCCAAGGCAAGATTAACGGCGATGGTAGTGGCCCCGCTTCCACCTTTGGCGTTGATGACAGCGAAAACCTTACCCCGCGGACCTTCGCGCTTGACCTTGCGCTGCGTGCTCGACAAACGGATAAACGCATCCAATAAATCCGATGTATTCGCGGGGCGCTCAATGAACTCTTTTGCCCCCGCGCGCATGGCGCTGACTATCAATTGGGGCTGCGACAACGATCCGAGAGCAAAAATGGTGGTCTCGGGTGCCTCCTGGTGCAGCAGTTCAATTGCGTGCAAGGCCGCTTGCGGATTCCGGGCGGGAATATCCAGCAATAGCGCGTCGGGTTTCAGTCCCTGAATGCGAGTGATAAGCGGGTCGGTAGGGATGGTCGGGTAACTGGCGGCCGCGTGCGCAACTTTCGCCACACTGGTGCCGTCAACCAACACCTGCATGATTGCGCGTTGCTCATCATCCTCCGCAAGGATGACCACGGATAGCTCTGCCATAACTCATCTGCTTCCGATCCAGCTCGGGTGCCGGAGTTCTGCCTCTCCCGAAACCCTCGCCAGCTTTACTTCTTGTCGAACTGAGCATTATCCAAAAATGGCGCAGGGTATTTCGGAAGCGGCGGCAGCGTGGTGTTGGGGGACAGCTTCCGGACCGTGCACAAAACCATCAATTCGGCATTGCTCTTTTGAAAGTTCCTGCTCTTGAACAGGTAGCCTAAGACTGGAATATCACCAAGCCCAGGAATTTTGCTCATCACGTTAGTAACGCGGTTGTCCAGGAGGCCTGCAATTACGAAGCTTTGGCCATCCTGCACCTCAAATTCGGTCTCTGCGCGGCGCGTGCTCAGCGCCGGCACCGTGAAGCCAGAAATCGTCAGGGCATTTGTAAAATCCAGCGCGCTGACCTCAGGGATCACTTTAAGGTGAATGTTGCCGTTTGGCATGATCACCGGAGTGAACTTCAGCTTTACGCCAAATTCCTTGAACTGAATGGTGACCGCCGTGAACCCCTGACCCGGTTGGACAATCGGGAAAGGGAACTCGCCTCCGGCGAGGAAGCTGGCTTCTTTGCCATTCACCGCAATCAGGTTCGGCTCAGCCAGGATCTGGAGGATGTTTTTCTGTTGGAGAGCCTGGACGACTGCGCCCAAGTGGATGTCGGGTCGGAAAACAAAGAGATTCAAGACATTGCTGATCGTCTGAGTCGCCTGAAAAGGGACGCTCTGGCCACCCGTCTGGTTCTGAATCGTCTGCTGCCCAAAGCCGCCAAATTGTCCAGTGGTCGTGGCGCCGATGGTATTGGCCGCTCCGGTGGAAAAGATGTTGACGCCGAGTTGCGTGGTGGCCGAGCGGTCTACCTCGGCAAACTTGACCTCCAAGAGCACTTCTTGCGAGCCAACCGGGCCGAACGTGAGCACGTTAACGACGTTTTTCGAGTAGGCTTCAGCGATCTTTCCTGCCCGGGCGGCCACCTCCTCGGTAGAAACATGCCCCGAAAGGACAATGGCCGATCGAGACGGGGTAACCGTGATCCGCTCATCCGGGAAGACGCTTCGCTCTTCTTCGGCGCAGGCCGTGACATCGACATCGACGCGCAAGTCGAAGCTGCGCGAACGCTCGAGTTCGTCCCAAATCAATAAAGAAACTTCGCCCGCTGACCTGCCATGCACCAGGACCTGGGTTGGGCTGACTACCTGAATATCGGCCACCGTCGGGTCGGTAACGGAGACTCGTTTCAGGCGCTCGCTGGTATTAATCAAGAGCGACTTTCCGACCATGACGCGCAAAGGTGCCGCGTTGCTCGTCTCACCGGCTGGAAGAGATGCCGACGAGGGGTGCTGATCGGGAGGCGGTACCTGCTGTTGATTCGGAGCTTGCGAGGCATCCTGGAGAAGACTTTCGCTCCAAAGTGGGGATACCCACAGCAAGAGGGCTAGGGCGCTCAGCCGCGCCAGGCGAACGATCATAAATACATTCCTCTCAAAGTGAGGAAGTCAGAATCTGAAATGCAGGGGAGCCCGAACGGAAAATCCTTGCCTTGTGGCCTCAAAATTTGTCTTCCTCCGTCTTCGTTCCTCGAATCACGGTGACTGAGTACTGCGATTGAGTCGGAGGAGGTGCTACCGCCGGCGCTTTCTTCACGATCCTGGGTTTTGGAGCCGCTTCCGCAACCGAAGCGCCCCGGTAGAGGCCGTTGGCGCGCGTCGCTTCGAGGACCTCTTGGCGCGTGTCCACCGGATTGCGCAAGGATAGCTGGATCTTGCCTTGGGTGCTGGCCAAAGTGAGTTTTTGCGCGTCATCCGGCGATACCAGCAACGTGATCACGGGCGCCGATTGCGCATCGCCGGTAGTGTTGCGCTCGAGCTTCTGGCCTACGGCGACCACTTCTACATTCGTCAACACGGTCGTAGTCTGGGTTTCGTTGCTACTCGTAGGATTACCGGTGAGCAGGACATCGACCCGCGCGCCGGGCGTCACGAATCCAGCAACCGAAACAACCTCGTTCACGCGAACCGAAACCGCCCGCATGCCGGGAGGAATGAGAGCAGGCAGTCCCGCGCCGGCATTTTCAGCCGCCAGCTTGTTGGGCAAAACGAACTCGCCCTTGGTGATCGGCAGTACCACGCCGCGCCCAACGACTTGCGACGGGGCCTTGAAAGCGCCCGCCGGCACCAGGGAAGCCGGGAACTTCACGACCCGCACATCCCGGTCACCTACACGAGCGCCGACCTGGAGGTCATTCGTGCTGACCACCACGGCGGTTGTTGGCTCGTTGTTGGCAGAAACTTTTGTTTGCAGTGTCCGGTAGACCGAAAAGCTTACAAAGACTCCAAGTACCAGGGCCAGAAGACCTATTAGCAGCAATCGAGATCGATTCATTCCTGCTCCTCAAACCCGCCGGTCAACCCTGTCTCTCCGCGCGACGGTTGCGCACCGCTATCGTGGATACAGGGTTCGCCCAGTACACCTGCTGAGCAGACGGACATAGCCCGAAAAATGGCGTAGCCCGCTTTTCGACCGTACACCCTCGTGTCAGCTAAAAAGATCGCTGATCGTTCGAGCTTTCACTGAATGGTGCTGGCAGCTTCCGAGAACACATTGTTCGCGTTGGAGCCGATCAAGCGGATCGTGCCCACTACGATGACCAGAATCACCGCGAGCATCACTGCGTACTCAGCAATGTCCTGCCCGTTCTCATCATGCCAAAGCTGAACCAAATATTTGCACATGTCGGTCTGTCTCCACCGCGCTCGGCCGGGGGACCGTAGCGCATCCTGATTTTGTGATTCGATTCGGGACACTCCTTCTCCTGTCCAGGACTGATTTCGGCAGTCGAATCAGTCTCTTGCGGAGGGAGGGCAGAACTCGCGCCAATAAGCGACACCATAATACAGCGTACCGGCCCGGAAGGGACTAAATTCTTCTATTTCCAGAAACCAACGGGCTGATCCCAGAGTGTTTCGGTCAATACCGGGCGAAACGATCTCTCAGCTTCAGTGTAAGATCCTGCAAGATGCCTTCTGGCTCGGATTTAGCGCCCCGGCCTCGATCCAACCGGCGGTTTTTCCTTCTCCCCATCTCGGCCGCCGTGGCCTTGTGCATGTGGTTTTATGGATTGCGGATCTTGGTTCCCTACGAGATTGCCGATTCCGCTTCTCACCAGCGTCCAAGGGGCAACTTGTCAGACTTGTATCCGCGCTGGCTTGGAGCTCGCGAGCTCTGGCGTCACGGGCGAAACCCCTACAGTGACGCGGTTACACGAGAGATCCAAGCCGGCTATTACGGGCGTGTGTTGGACCCGAAGCGGCCAGACGATCCCGGCGACCAGCAAGGATTCGCGTACCCGGTCTACGTCACCTTCCTGCTTCTGCCGACTCTTGGGTTGCCCTTCCCGGCCGTGCGACTCGGTTTTCTGGTTCTCTTGGGTTTGCTGACGGCTCTAAGCGCTGTTCTCTGGCTCCGTGCCCTCCGCTGGCGTTTGACCAGACCGGACGTCTTTGCCGTCACTGTGCTGACTCTCGGAAGCTTTGCGGCCTTCCAGGGGATCCGGTTACAGCAACTGAGCTTGGTGGTTGAGGCACTGATTGCGGCGTGTGCGGCTCTTCTGGCCTCGGGCGAACTGTTTGCTGCCGGTGTTGTGCTGGCCCTGGCTACGATCAAGCCTCAACTGGTCGCCCTTCTGGCCGCCTTCTTGCTGCTATGGGCTGTTTCTGCTTGGAGGAGTCGTTGCACCTTTGTAGCGGGCTTTGGCTTGACGCTCGCCGCGCTTTGCCTTGGCGCCCAGTGGCTGCTTCCAGGCTGGGTCGCCGACTTCTGGCACGCCATACATCGATACCAGCAATACACCGGCGGCAGAACTAGGCTCGACGTTCTTCTTGGTCCCATGATCGGGAAAGCCGTCGCCTTAGCTGCGATCGTGCTTCTCGGTTTCCTCTGTGTTCGATTTCGCCGAGAGGCCGCGGACAAGCCGGCGTTCTGTTTGGCGTTTGCGGCCATCCTCGCAGTCACGTTGCTGGTAGTTCCCAACTTTGCGCCATATAACGAACTGCTGCTTCTGCCGGCCGTCTTGCTGCTGGTTCGTGAAGCAATTGCTCCAGATCGACCTGCGGCTTTGCGGCCACTCGTTGTTGCCGCAGGGTTCTTTATCGGGTGGGGATGGCTGGCAACCGCGGGCTTGACGGTAGCTTCGCTCTTCTTGCCCGCGACTACAGTTCAGCGCGCTTGGGCAATCCCGCTGTGGAGCGAGTTCGCGATTGCGCCGTCGGTCGTGCTGGCGCTGGCTCTCCTGATCTATCAAGCTTGCAAAACCAACGATGCCCGCACGTTGCTGCACGAATCGACAAACGTCTGAGGCGTCGACGCCATCATTCCTTGTGTCCTCTAGCGTCTGCTGGCGGGTGCTTGCAATGCCAGGATGCTGAGAGTAGGCTTCTCAAGCATTTTTGAGGTTGGCGGGAGGAAGGGAATGGCTTTGAAAATGGATACACGCCAGAGCGATGGCGTGACCATCGTTCAGTGCACGGGCCGGATCACTTTTGGCGACGAAGCCAACGCGTTGCGGGATCGAATCAAGACTCTGTTGTCCTCGACCAAGAAAATCATCCTGAATTTTGCCGGGGTAACGAATATCGACAGCGGCGGGCTTGGAACGCTGGTCGGTCTTTACTCGTCCGCGCGTTCGAGCGGTGCGGACATCAAGCTCACTGCCCTGGGCCAGCGGCTTCGCGACGTGCTAGCGATTACTAAGCTTTCCACCGTGTTCGAGGTGTATGAGACCGATACCCAGGCGATCGCCTCCTTCCAGCAGGGGCACGGGTGAGAGACCCTGGTTGGCCGTTAGGATGGAAGTTCATTCCCCGGTTCCCATCCCGCCTCGCTCTTTCCGCAAAGTTGTATTCCTGTCATTATTAGGTCGCAAAGGAGAGTCCCCGGCCCCGCATGGCGTTTTCGCAGATTTCCGGCCCCGCGTCTGACCCTGGTTCGGGTGTGTTTCCGTCCTTGATTTACGTTCAGGGAAACGAGCAGCGCTCGATCGTACTCAACCGGACGCCGTTTTCTGTAGGTCGCAAGGTCGACAAGGACCTGGTGATCCCGGATCCTCGCGTCTCCCGCGATCACGCCATCATCGTCGCGGAGAACGGCGATTTTTACGTCGTCGACCAGGGAAGCAAGCACGGGACCTTTGTCAACGGCGAGCGCATTCAACGCCAGCGTCTGCAACGAAACGACCGGCTGGAGTTCGGCGTGCGCGAAGTGGCTTATGTCATCTTCAGTCCCCAGCACGCCACCTCGAACACTGCGCGCGAGTTCTTAAGCCAGATCTCCGGAATTCAGATCTCGACTGACACCACTGATCTCGAAAAACTCACCTTGTTTCTCGAGGCTGCGCGCAAGCTCAACACTGTCGGTGTCCTCGATGAGATTCTTGTGACCCTGGTGGACACCACGCTTAAGCTCATCCGCGCGGAACGCGGTTATGTCTTCTTACGCGACGAAGAAGGACAGTTGAGGTTGGCGGCGGGCAGGAATTCCAAGGGTGAAGCGTTGCTGGATGACAAAACCATCTCGCACTCCATCCTGGAGGAAGCGCTGAAGTCGAACTCAGAATTCCTTTTCACCGACACAAGCCAATCCCTGGATCTGGCGGTTCGCCAGAGCATCGTTGCTTACGATCTCCGGACCGTCATCTGCCTTCCGCTCCGCCGGCCGCAGGTCCAAACCACACGCGACACGAGCGCGGGCGGTCCGGCCGCGGGAGATGTCGTAGGCGCGCTCTACCTGGATTCACGCTTTGCCTCGCGCGACATCTCGAGCGTAAGCCACGATATTCTGCGAGCGATCGCGACAGAAGCTGCTTCCTTGATCGAAAACGCCCGCCTGGTGCAGGCGGAAGAATCTGCGCGCCGCTATCAACAAGAGCTCGCCATTGCCGCTTCAATTCAGCAGCGGCTAATGGCCGTTACGATTCCTGATGTTCCGTTTGCCAAGATGCGCGGCCGAAATCTTTCCTGCAAAGAGATCGGAGGAGACTTCTTTGACGTAGTGCCAACCGAGGATGGGCTGGCAGTCATTCTGGCCGACGTTGCCGGCAAGGGAGTCTCTGCTGCCTTGCTCGCGTCCACGTTGCAGGGGATGGTGTATTCCCATTTGAGCGCACGCATGCCTTTGACCGAAATCATGGCTGCGGTGAACCGTTTCTTTACGCAAAAGCACATTGGAGAAAAGTACGCGACCGTCGTGATTGTGCGCATCAGTCGGAACGGGGAACTGGAATACGTCAACTGCGGGCATGTGCCGCCGCTGTTGGTTTCAGGTTCGAATGTGACGCGTCCCGAACACGGCAACTTGCCAGTGGGACTGCTTGCCGATGCAACCTATGAAAGTGATCGGGTTCAGCTCAAGCCGGGTGACCGTTTCATCCTGGTTACCGACGGAGTCACAGAAGCCGAAAATGCCCAGGGCGAGTTTTTCGACAACGAGCGTCTTGAGCAGGTGGCTGCGAAAAGCCCGACGCTCGAAGACATTTTTGATGCCGTCGCGGCGTTTTGCGCGGGAACGCCGCTCGGAGACGATTGCACCGTGGTCGAACTGCAGTACACCGGCCCGAGCAACTGATATCGTCTTCTGCGATCCCCTTCAACGGACTTCCCCTACTCGACAGTTACGGTGAAGTTCGTTCCCTCCCAACGTCCATCGGCCCATAAGAACGTGAACAAGATCTGCCGCCCCACGGCCAGCTTGCTCGTCGGCAAGTCGACGTAATGCAGCCCTAATCTCGAGTCAGTGGTTTGCGTCTCCGTCGCGGTCGACCAATGATCGACACTCCAGTGCACGCGCCCCGGCGCGAGGAGGGCAATGCGCAAGTTCTTTCCGCACGGGATGGAGCGTGCCTTGTTATTGAATCGCCACGGAAAGATATCGCTCGTTCGCTTTTCAACCTGGTATCGCTGCACGGTTTGCGTCGGCATGTCGAAGACTTTCCCGTCCCGCAAGGATCGGCGCAGCTTCACATATTCGGCATGTGCCCACACGAGCGGACATGCGGACCCGGAAGGTTTGCCTGGATATAGTTCGTATTCGGCCATCTCGGGTCCATCCCACACTTGCTCCGGAATCAAACGACTCGCTCCGGCAGTCGAATCCTCCATTACTCCTAGCAGCGCTTCCGCGGAATCGCGGTGTCCCGCAGCCAGTTCGTAGTGGGCGCGCTCGCCGGCGAGCAGCGGCCAGGGACGCCCGACCCCGGTACCGTCAAACGGGCTCCCATCCTCGTGTTCGCCATAGCCATCGCCGTTGTAGCGGTACCAGCACGGGCCCTGGGGCAACTTGGCTCGCAAGAGCGTGTCGATCACTTTGAGCGTGTTCACAATGCGTGGATCGTCAGGGGCGCGCAGCCCGAAGCGCACTAAGGCAAGGTAGTCGGGGCTGATGACTTGAGCAGTTGGCAGCAGATTCTGTCCGTCCGGGCGATTCTTGATGGGAACGAAGCCTTCTACGGGCGATGCCGAACCATCTGCTTCGGGTGGCGCGATGCGAATGTAATAACCCTCCACTTCCATTTGCTTCGCCAGGTCAGTTCCCACTGCGTATACCCAGCGCTCAATGTTGTCGTTCCAGCAATCGGCGGTCTCGCGCAGAAACTCGCCGATCTGAGATTCACCGACTTCATCAGCGATATCCGCTGCGACCAGTAATGCAGAGATTTCGGCGGCGAGAGTAAACGGCGAATAGCCTCCGTCTTCTTCCCAGCGATCCTGTTGCGTGACCGGCCCGTTCATGGTCAGGAATGATGCTGCCCGGCGCACCAGCGACCACCAGCGGCGCATATCTCCAAGAGCATCCGCGGATTCCCGCCGGATGATGTCGATGAGCAAGATGGGGAACGCGGTTTCATCCATCTGCAACCCGTTCCAGTAAGGCTTGCCATCGAGCCAGATGTTCTGCGCCCAGTGCCCGTCGGCTTCTTGTGTCGCTTCGAGGTAGCGAAGAACACGGAGGCCGTCGGTGACTGCTCCGCCAGCGACTAAGGCGCCCGCCGTTTCGACGAGGTCTCGCGGCCACACGAGATGGTAGCCGCCCAGATCCTCATCTCCTTTATTGAAGCCCCACGGAATGGAAAGGCTGGCGATGATGCCGCCGAGAAAATCCTTCGATTCATGTGAGCGCAGGACACTCATGCTGGTTCGGTACAGGTCGGTCGGCCGATTGGCATCCTCCAAATGCAAAAGCTGGGAGTGCCAGCTGCGCCAGTGCGTCATGTAGTGCTCGCGCACCTGGTCATAGTCCTCCTGCAAGCTCGAGGTGACTTGCTGCGCAGCTTCCCAGCAATTACCGCCAAAGCCGAGGGCGAGAATAAACTGGCCGCCGTTGCTCAGGTCGATCTCGCCAGTGAGAGCAATGTTTCCGTTTTGAGCGCGGGTGTACTGCCACTGCATCTCCCCGTGCTGCGAAAGATCCTGCCAGCCATCGGAATACCCGACGAACCCGACCGAGCGTTTGCCCCAGCGCGGCGAACTTCCGAACGCGAGCGTGGCGCCGTTCCGCTGGGCGAACATCATCGGAATGCCCTTGTAGTCGCTGACCCAACCGGTATTCGAGTAGCCGCAGTTGGCCAGGTGAGGAGCGAGAATGGCGTACAGACGGTAATCGCTCAGCCGACCCTGCAAGGGATGAAATCGCACTCGCTGCAAAACAACGTTGCGGTACGGATCGCTGAAGACTTCCTTGTCGATCACGTACCGCCCATCCAGCGCAGTATTCGTCAGGTTATAGACCGGGACGCCGGGTTCGATCGGCGTGTTCTGAAAAGCGCAATGGCGTTTTTCTTCCGAGAAATATCCGTCTGGCCCGGTGATCATGAGCCCCAAGTCGCGTGTGCAGGCTTGGTCGACGCGAGGAAAATAAACTTCATTCAGGATGCCGTGGCTCAGCGTGAACCACACCCGGCTGTGGGGATTGAGCGCGGTGCCAATTCCACTTTTCGCGCTCGAAGTCCACCGCGGTGCGATGCCGGGCCAGCCCGGTGCAAAGCTTGTATCAGTCACGTCCTTACCTCAATTGTTCTGCAGGATGAATTTATACGACTCCCGCAAGACATGCAGGGAAGCGCAAATTGGAAAAAGTAAAAAAACAGTTGCAGGGCATTCATGAGAAATTTATTGGTCTGTAACAGTCCTTTAACATACGGCAGCTAGAACCGAGGGGAATACCAAGAAATAGCAAGGAGGCTTTATAGTGATCCGCCGCATAGCGTTTCTCCTGGCGTGCCTGTTCTTTAGCGCGACTTTGTTCGCGCAAACGACTCTGAACGGCGCCGGCGCGACTTTCCCCTATCCCATGTACTCGAAGTGGTTTAACGAATACCACAACCTCCACTCCGATATTGAGATTAACTACCAGTCAATTGGCAGCGGGGGAGGGATTCGCCAGGTCCTTGCGGGAACTGTAGATTTTGGTGCGAGCGACGGTCCCATGACCGATGAGCAGCTTTCGCAGTCGAAGGTGAAGATTCTGCACGTCCCGACCGTGCTTGGAGCGGTTGTTCCCGCTTACAACGTGCCCGGCGTGAACGACGAAATCAAGTTCACACCCGATGTTCTGGCCAACATTTTCCTCGGGAAGATCACAAACTGGAATGACAAGGCGATCGCCGCTGCCAATCCGGGTGTAAAGTTCCCCGATCAGCCCATCATCGTGGTGCATCGCTCCGATGGCAGCGGTACAACCTACATCTTCACGGACTACCTTTCAAAGGTCAGCTCGGAGTGGGCAGGAAGCGTGAGCAAAGGCACTTCGGTAAAGTGGCCGGTTGGTCTGGGTGGCAAGGGCAACGAAGGGGTGGCCGGCGTGATTCGCCAGATGCAGGGAGCGATCGGCTACGTCGAGCTCATTTACGCCGTTCAGAACAAGATTCCCTATGGCGTGGTGAAAAATTCCGCGGGAGAATTCGTAAAAGCCTCGCTCGAGAGTGTGACCGCGGCGGCCGCATCCGTGAAGAATATGCCGGCCGACTTTCGCGTTTCGATCACCAACGCCCCGGGCAAAGATGCCTATCCCATCTCGAGCTTCACCTGGCTGCTGATACCAGTCCAATCGAAGGACTCGGCAAAAGGCAAAATCCTCCAGGATTTTCTGAACTGGATGTTGACCGATGGCCAGAAGATGACGTCCGCCCTGACCTACGCGCCCCTGCCGGCAAACGTCGTCGAAAAGGTGAAAGCCGAAGTGAAACAGGTTCACTAGAGCTCCGGAACATGCTCGACCCGGTTCATCGCTTTAAGTCAGAAATGAGCCGGGTTGAGCGTTTTTTGCCCATTCGGCCGCCCTGTCTGCAGCGATCCCCTCCCCGGACCTTCCTGGAAGAGCCTTGTTATACTTAGGTTCTGGCCTTGTGCCTCGCCGGACGGATTCAGAGATCTCCCCGGAAAGTTTCATCCGTTTGCGATTTCAACGACGTCTGTACGCCGAGAACCGTTTATGGTCCGTGCTTCGCTTGATCATCCGTCGTACTTCATCAACCGTGAGCTCTCCTGGCTCGAATTCAATCGGCGTGTTCTCGAGGAATCGCATGATCCAAGGAATCCGCTCTTAGAACGTCTTAAGTTTCTCGCAATCTCAGCCAGTAACCTGGATGAATTTTTCGAAGTGCGGGTGGCCGGCCTCGTGCAGCAGATCGAAGACGGCTACAACGAGGGTGCGGCGGACGGGCTTACCCTTGCCGAAGAGCGAGATCGCATCAGTGAAGTCACCCATGACTTCGTGGCGGAGCAGTACAGTTGCTGGAACGACGAATTGCGCCCGAATCTTGCCCAGAACGGCATCCGGGTGCTCACCATGGAAGGCTTGGATCGCGAACAGCGGTCCTTCGTAGAGGAATATTGCGCCCGCGAGCTCGATCCACTTTTGACTCCCGTCACGGTGGATCCCGCGCACCCTTTCCCGCGAGTCATCAACAAGGCACTCTGCGTCGGATTCTTGCTTCGCCGGCGCCGCCGTTCTTCCCACACCTACACCGGCGTTGTCTCCGTTCCGCGTGCTCTGCCGCGTCTCGTAAAACTTCCTTCCAACGGCACCGATGACTTCATTTTTCTGGCAGACCTTGTCGCCTTCCATGCCTGCGCGATGTATCACGGCTACGACATTGTCTCGGCGGCGCCCTTCCGCGTCACTCGAAACAGCAACCTCTACCTTGCGGAGGAGGAGGCTCGCAGCCTGCTTGAGTCGGTGCGCACCGAACTGCACAATCGCCGCAAGGGCGACGCCGTTCGTCTGGAGATCGAGGCCGGCGCGGACCCTGAGATCATCGAGCGGCTCCGGGGAGTATTTGAGCTCGACCCGTGGCAAGTATTCCGTTGCGATGGCCCAGTCAATCTATCGCGTCTGTTCAACGTCTATGAGCAGGTCCAGCACCCCGAATTGAAGTTCCGGACCTTTGTCCCGCGGGAACTTCGTCTGACCGCTAAATCGAAAGACCTGTTCGAGGAACTCAGACGGCACGACGTTCTCCTTCACCATCCGTATGACTCGTACGACGCTGTGGTCTCTTTTATCGAATCCGCAGCCGAGGATGATCGGGTCCTCTCCATCAAGCAGACCCTATATCGGACGAACGAACACTCTCTGATCGTACCGGCGCTGATCGCCGCCGCTTCGCGCAAGGAGGTCACGGCGGTAGTCGAATTGAAAGCGCGCTTCGATGAAGCTTCGAACATTAAGTGGGCGCGAGATCTTGAAGACGCCGGTGTGCAGGTCTTTCACGGCCTGGTTGGCCTGAAGACTCACTGTAAGCTTTCCTTGTTGGTGCGCCGGGACCCGGATGGAGCTACCCGAAGTTACTGTCACATCGGAACCGGAAATTACAACGCGACGACAGCCCGCATCTACACGGATTTGAGCTTGCTGACTGCCGATCCCACGGTAACGAGTGCGGTGCACGATGTTTTCAGCTTCCTGACGGCTTATGCGGAGCACCCCAACTACGAACCTCTGCTGGTTGCGCCCCTGGATTTAGCCGAAAAGTCTCTTGCCCTGATCGCGCGCGAAGCCGAACATGCCCGGCAGGGCAAGCCGGCGCGCATCATCGCCAAGATGAATGCGTTACTCGACAAGCGCATGATCGTGGCCCTGTATCAAGCTTCCCAGGCAGGGGTCGAGATCGAGCTCCTGGTGCGTGGAATCTGCGCGCTGCGGCCGGGCATTCGCGGGGTCAGCGACCGCATTCGGGTCCGCAGCATCGTCGGGCGCTTCCTTGAGCACAGCCGCGTCTTCTACTTTGCCAATGGGGGGCACGAAGAGATTTATATCGGGAGCGCCGACTGGATGCCCCGCAACCTGAACGAACGAGTCGAAGTGCTCGTGCCGATCCGCGATCCTATGTTGCGCGAGCGTGTTCTGCATGAAATTCTCGAATGCTATCTGGCCGACACCTTGAAAACGCGCGTTCTCCTCAAAGACGGCACCTACGAGCGCATATGGAAGCTTGGCGTGCGGAATCCAAAGCCGCCGACGGGAAACGCGGCCTTCAATTCGCAAGAGTTCCTAATTGGCCTGGCAGAGGGGAAAGAGATGTTGCAGGGCATGCCCGTGGCGTCCCCCCGATCTCGCGCGAAGCGCGCTCGCTCCAGGGTAGGAAAGGAATAAGAGGCTCCGATGATTGTCTATTTTCTTCGCCACGCGAATGCCGGTCAGCGCCTGGCTTCGCCGAAAAAGGACGAAAAACGCGGACTGGATAAAGAGGGAATCGAGCAATGCGGCTATGTGGGTCGAGCTTTAGCCGCACTTGACGCTCAAGTCGACACCATCATCTCCAGCCCTTTGAAGCGGTCTACGCAGACGGCGGCGCTGGTGGGCAACGAGATGGGACACGAAGGCAAATTGCAGATCGAGCCTGCCCTTCGACCGCAGGCCAGCTTTGCTGAGTTCCGCAAACTGATCGACAAATATGCGCGTCTCGAAGCCATCATGGTAGTCGGACACAACCCGAACCTCAGTGAGTTCCTGGGGCGCGTAATTACGTCCTCAGGAAATGAAGCGGCTATCGATTTGCGGAAGGGCGCGTTGGCGAAAGTCGAGCTCCGCCGTACGTCCGGTTCCTTGCAGTGGATTCTGACCCCGAAGGTCCTGCGCAGTCTTCACGCTGCGACTGCGGAAAGTTCTCTTCCAAAAACTTCGCGAAAATAGGCTTTATCTTTTTCGATCGCCCACAATTCCAGGTCTGCACCTTGTCGACCCGAGGAGGGCAGCATCAGGCGAACCTCGCCATTGCGCACGGTCACACGCGCATTCCTGGCAGCCTTCCCGCGGCCGAGGTTCATCGCCCGGGCCAGCCGCAATAGCACCGAGGCTTTCGTGACCTGTTGTTGGTCCACAGGGGAAAGTCCCTTCATCGGTCCATCACCTGGGGTGGGGCGGGACTTTCCCAGATAACGAGCGATGGCGGAGATGATCCGACGCTGCTCCGTTGTATAGCCGAGAATCTCGGAGTTCGAAATGATGTAGTGGGTGTGCCGGTGACGCCCGTTGCGGTTCAAGAAGGCGCCCACCTCGTAAAGCATGGCGGCCGCCGAAAGCCATTCGCGGTACTCCGGAGGCAAAGTGTGCACCGACTTGAGTGCCGAAAAAAGCATCATCGCCGACTCACGCACCTGCAGTGCATGTGGCAGGTCCACCCGGTAGTGCTCCACCGCCTGCTGGATTGAATCCCATCGTTCCGACTCGATTTGCTTGCTTGAGCGAGACGTGCGGTCGTATTCGGCGGCCATCTGATTCAGCAATCCGTCGCGCAGTCCGAGCGGAGAGTAGCGGAACGATCGAATCGCGCACCGCTCCATGAGTTCGTGATAGACGGAAGCCCCCGCTACGATAATTTCAGCGCGCCTTGGGCCGATTCCCTGGATTTTGCGCCGTTCTTCCAGGGGCAGGCGGCTGATCAACTTGGCGATTCTCTCCATGTCACCTTTCGTCACCGTTTCGCGCGGATGCCGCTTGCTGCGCGCGATCAGATGGCTGGCGGCAGCGGCCAGCGCTGCGGCCGTTCCCGAGGTGGCGATCGCCGTTTTGATGTGAGAAGCATGGATCAGACCCGCGACGCGGTCGACCTCGCGAGCTATGAACCCACGCAGTTGCTTCAACTCGCTCTTGCGGGATGGATCGTGATGCAGGAATTCATTGGTGAGCCGCACGGCCCCCAGCGGCAGGCTGACTGTGTCGCGTATGTGGCCCTTCCGTGAGACGGTAAGCTCGCAACTGCCGCCGCCAAGGTCGATCATCAAGACCGAGCTTTGATTCAGCCGCAAACTTGAGACAAGCCCGAGGTGGATCAGGCGCGCCTCTTCCAGCCCGGAGATGATTTCCGCCGTCCAGCCGGTCGTCGAGTGTACCCACTCGAGAAAAGCCTGGGAATTTCTTGCATCCCGCATGGCGCTGGTGGCCACGACCCGCACCTGATCGGTGCCAAAATGCTGGGCGGCCTTGTGAAACCGGCTCAGAACTCGGACCGTCTCCCCCATCGATTCCGGGGTCAGAAAGCCGGAGCGGAAGACGCCATCTCCCAGCCGCGTAACTTCCCGGTCTTCATGGATTGCTTGCAGTTTTCGTCCGCGCAGGCGGGCTACCTTCAGCCGGACGGAATTCGAACCGATATCGATGGCAGCGAAAATCGGCATGAGGCCGCAGGTCGGGCTGGTTACACCGACTGTAAGGCTTGGTTCTTTCACAAAGGGAACGCTGGATGCAATGAAAAAATGAACCGTCAATCGCGCCTTGTGGGGATGCTGCTGGTTTCTCTCCGATTGTCGCAAGTTGAACGATTTAATTGGGAATCGCACGCCTGTAACATTCCTGTAATAGAGTTCTGTTAGCGTCGTTGGGCAATGGCCAATCACGCTTTACCTCGGCCGCCTATGACTGGACCGCAACCTGTGGCCGGATCGGGAGCGAAATCGGGCCCTGATGTGCGTGTAAGCCCTCTGGTGGGATCGACCGACGGCGCTCTGCGCGATCGTCTGTTTTCGTACGCAATCCTGATTTGCGCCCTTGCGGTTCTGGCCATCCTGGTTCTGATCGTCTACGAGTTGATTTCCAGTTCGCAGCTATCCTGGAAGGCTTTTGGCTGGAAGTTTTTCTGGTCCCACGACTGGGACCCGGTCAACGACCAGTTCGGCGCCCTGCCGTTTGTCTACGGCACGCTCGTGTCGTCGCTTTTAGCTTTGCTTCTCGCTGTTCCGCTGGCCGTTGGGGTAGCGGTCTTTACCACCGAAATGTGTCCGAAGTGGCTGGCTGCTCCAATTTCATTCCTGACCGAGTTATTGGCTGCGATTCCAAGCGTAATCTACGGCTTGTGGGCGATCTTTGTGCTGGTGCCGATTCTGCGCACCGAGGTGCAACCCTTCCTGGCGAAGACACTCGGCTGGACTGGGCTTTTCACGGGGCCGCCTTATGGTATCGGGATGCTCGCGGCGGGAATCATTCTGGCGGTGATGATCGTGCCGATCATCTCGTCGATCACGCGGGAGGTCTTGTCTGTTGTTCCGCAGCAACAGAGGGAGGCGGCTTTAGCACTCGGGGCTACCCGGTGGGAGATGATTCGGATCGGCGTGTTGCGCAATGCCCGCGCAGGAATCGTAGGCGGGGTCATCCTCGGACTGGGCCGCGCGCTCGGAGAGACGATGGCGGTCACCATGGTGATCGGCAACCGCCCGGAAATTGCCAAATCGCTCTTCGCGCCGGGATACACCATGGCCAGCGTGCTCGCCAACGAATTCAGCGAAGCCACGGGTGATTTGTATTTGTCGGCGCTGATCGAGATTGGGTTAGCGCTTTTCGTGGTGACGATTCTGGTCAATGCACTGGCGCGTTTCATGGTCTGGAGCGTCACGCGTGGTCAGCCTGCGAGGGGCCATGCCTGAGAAAAACAAGCAGCTCGAGATCAGCCTCTGGCGCAGGCTCAAGGACCATTTCGCTACTCTGTTTGCAATCACCACGGTCGTCCTTGTTCTTGCACCGCTGATCGCGATTTTTGGTTATCTGGTTTTCAAGGGGATCGGCTCGATCAACTTCGCCTTCCTGACCCAGACGCCGAAGCCGCCGGGGGAAATCGGCGGCGGCATGGCCAATGCGATTGCCGGCTCAGTTCTGATCCTTGCCATCGCGAGTTTACTGGGCGTTCCCCTGGGGATTGGCGCAGGAATCTATCTCTCGGAATTTGGGCGCAATCGCGTTGGGGACATGATCCGCTTCGTGTCGGATGTGTTGAATGGTGTGCCATCGATTGTGATTGGGATTGTGGCTTACGCGATCGTCGTCTTGCGGCAGAAGCACTTTTCCGCGCTTGCCGGCGGAGTTGCGCTGGCCATCATGATGATCCCGACCATAGCCCGCACTACGGAGGAGATGCTTCTGCTGGTACCAAACGCTTACCGCGAGGCGGCCTATGGGCTGGGCGTACCGCGTTGGCGCACCACTCTCTCGATCGTGTTGCGCACGGCCACCTCGGGTGTCATCACAGGGGTGATGCTTGCTTTCGCGCGCGTCGCCGGTGAGACAGCGCCGCTGCTGTTTACAGCGTTCGGCAATCAGTTCTGGAACTGGAAGTTGGATGAGCCAACCGCGGCTTTGCCTCTGCAGATCTTCACCTATGCGATCTCGCCCTATGACGATTGGCATCGTCAGGCGTGGGCGGGTGCGCTCGTTTTGATAGTCCTCATTGTAGGAGCGGTGTCGGCCGTTCGTTTTGTAGTGCGTCGCGGAACTTTAGGAGCTGCGTAATCATGGGCGTTGGAATTCACGTCGAGAAACTGAACGCCTGGTATGGCACGACGCAAGCCTTGCACGAGATCGGGCTCGACATGGCCGCGAATCATGCCACTGCGTTGATCGGCCCGTCGGGTTGCGGCAAGTCGACGTTCATCCGATGCCTGAACCGTATGCACGAGACCACGCCGGGCGCGCGCGTGGAAGGCAAAGTGGAGATTGGACAGCTCGACGCTTACGATGGCATCTCGCCCACCCTTTTGCGTCGGCGGATCGGCATGGTTTTCCAGAAGCCAAATCCGTTTCCCACCATGTCCATCTACGACAATGTGGCGGCCGGCCTGAAGCTGAATGGATACAACAAGCGGCGCGAGCTGGATGAAATCGTGGAGCGATCCTTGGTTTCGTCGGCCCTTTGGGAGGAAGTGAAAGACTCGATTCACAAAAAGTCGGGCGCGAGCCTCTCCGGAGGCCAGCAGCAGCGCCTCTGCATTGCCCGCGCGCTCGCGGTAGAACCCGAGGTTCTCCTCATGGATGAGCCTTGCTCCGCCCTGGATCCGATTTCAACCGGCAAAATCGAAGAACTCATATTCCAGCTCAAGGCGCAATACACAATCGTCATCGTGACCCACAACATGCAGCAGGCGGCGCGAGTGGCGGAGTACACTGGCTTCTTTCTCTTGGGGCGCTTGGTGGAGTTCGATAAGACCGAGAAAATTTTTACCAATCCTTCGGACAAGCGAACTGAAGACTACATCACAGGCAGGTTCGGATAATGCGCACGCGATTTCAGCAGGGCCTCGATGATCTCCGTCAAAAACTGCTCCGCATGGGTGGCCTGGCCGAGCAGGCAGTGGAGCGCGCATGTCGCGGCTACCTCGATCGCGATCTGTCGCGCTGCCAAATGGTGCTGGAAGGCGAATCCCTGATCAACGCCTCGGAGCGTGAGATCGACGAGTTGGCTTTCGATCTCCTCGCCATGCAGCAGCCCATGGCGAGCGATTTGCGGTTCATCCTGGCGGTCACAAAGATCAACGCCGACCTCGAAAGGGTGGGCGATCAGGCGGTGAATATCGCCGAACGCGTCATGGACATGGTGGCGCTGCCGGCAGTTGAGCTGCCCGTCGATATCGGGCGCATGTCGGCCGCAGTGAGCGCGATGGTGCGACGATCGCTGGAATCCTTCATTGATGCGAAGGCGGAGCTGGCGCAGGCAGTCCTCGAAATGGACAACGTGGTCGACCGGATGCGCGATGAAGCCTTCATCGTGCTCGTGAAAACCATGAACGAGCGGCCAGAGGTCACGCGCCAGGCGCTCGATGCTCTGCTCGTGGCCCGAAATCTCGAACGCGTCGCAGACCACGCGACGAACATCGCCGAAGATGTCATCTTCTGGGTGCGCGGAGCCGACGTGCGCCACAACGCGACCCAGGTGGCAGACAACGCTTCCGAGCCGCGCACCTCTACCCGCACGGCAACGGAACCTCACTAGCCGGTCTCCGGTACACTCCTAGAGCGAGACGGCTTCGTTTCCGTCTCGCTCTTTCGTTTTTCCCGCAAAACCGTGGAGGTACCGTGAAAGCCGGCATTCTTCTTCTCGCCGCCATCGGATGTTTGGCCGCCATGTCATTCGGGCAGGAAATTTCGCGCCGGCCCTTACCGTCGAGCAAGACACTGGGGAAGGTTCCAGGGAAACCCGAGCGCATCAACGGATATCCGGCGACGATCGTCGTGAGCCCGGACGGCCGCTATGCCGCAATGCTTCACGCTGGGTACGGGGCGCAATCGAGCCTGACGCACCAGTCGATTTCCGTTCTCGACTTTTCGACCGGGCAAATCGCTGATTTCCCGGATGCCCGCCTGCCCGAAGACGCTCGCCAAAGTTATTTCCTTGGTCTCGTGTTCAGTTCCGACGGCAAGCATCTCTATGCCTCGCTTGGATCGATCACCGATCCAACCGGGCAGAAAGCAGGCAGCACGGGGAACGCCATCGGGGTGTACGACTTTGCAGGCGGCAAGGTTGTTTCCACGCGAACGATCAAGATCTCTCCGCAGAAGCTGGCGGAAGGGAAGTGGGTATCGACGGAACTGTTTAAAACGCCGAAGGGAACGGCGACTCCGTATCCGGCAGGCTTGGCGGTTGTGCCAAACGCAGGCGGAGATCGCCTGCTTGTAGCCAACAACCTTTCGGACAACGTTATCTTGATCGATGCGGCGAACGGGAACGTGCTGCAGCGGTTCGATCTCAGCACGAACCAGCTGATCCCCACGGCGTATCCGTATGCGGTTGTTGTCATGCGTGACGGCCGACGCGCCTGGTGCAGCCTGTGGAACGCGTCGCGAGTGGTCGAGTTGAATCTGGAAACCGGAACCATTATGCGATCGATTCCTGTGGGTGAGCCGAAATCGCCGATCGCGCCAGGCTCGCACCCCACTGCGTTGCTGCTCAACCCGGATGAGAGCCGGCTTTATGTGGCGCTGGCGAATTCGGATGGCGTGGTCTCGATCGACACGTCCAAAGGCGAAGTAACGAACTGGTTCTCGACCAGTTCCCCGGCTCAGAAATTCTACGGATCGACGCCCCTGGCGCTTGCTCAGACGCCGGACGGAAAGACGCTTTTCGCGGCAGACGCCGCGCTCGATGCGGTCGCTGTGTTCAACGCACAAGTGTCCCCCGCGTTGGAAGACTCGAGCCCAGAATCCGCTGTGGGATTTATTCCAACGGAATGGTATCCGAGCGCGCTGGCGGTCCGCGGGGACGAACTTCTGATCGCCAGCGCGAAGGGCCAGGGAACCGGCCCGAATAATGGCATGGTTCTTACGAACTATGGTCATCGTCATCGCGAGCACCCATACATTCCCGTTCTTCTAAATGGCTCGCTGGCGCGGATAAAGGTGTCAGACATCGTTTCGAATCTCAATATCCTCACCTCTGAGGTGGAAGACGCAAATCTCCTGCACAGCCAACCGGCGAAAATCCAGCTGCCGGCCGGCGCGGCAATCAGGCACGTGATCTACATCATCAAGGAGAACCGCACCTACGATCAGATATTTGGTGATCTCAAAGTCGGGGACGGTGATAAATCGCTGGTCATGTACGGTGCTGAGGTCACGCCTAACCAGCACAAACTTGCCTTGCAATTCGGCGTGCTCGACAACTTCTATGACAGCGGGGAAGTCTCGGGTGACGGCCACGTGTGGTCTACCGCGGCAATCAACAGCGACTACAACGAGAAGGTCTGGCAAATCGGCTACCGCGGCCATGAGCGCACTTACGATTTCGAAGGAACGGTGGCGGGCGAGTTTCCGCTGCAGCGCGGTATTCCCGACATCGATTCTCCGGCGACGGGATATCTGTGGGGCAATGCTGCGCGCCACAAGATCAGCCTTCGCGACTATGGCGAGTTCATCGCCACCGAATTCTGCGATTCGACTCGGGGCGAGAATCCTTCGCCTAAGACGGGTACGCCGGAACCCGAAACGACCGGCCCGTGTACCCGCAAGCTGATGCAGAAGGGCGATCCGCTGCCGCCGAACCTGGGCAATCCACCAGGAGGTCCGAGCCCGTACCCGTGGGCGATCCCGGCAGTTCGACGAGGCATTCCGACGATGCCGGAACTGGTTGACCACGCCGATCTCAACTTTGCAGCCTTTGAGGTCGATTATCCTGATCAGCTTCGAGCCGACGAGTTTCTTTACGAATTTAATAATTTTGTTCGTGCGCATAAGCAAGGGTATGGAGAAGAACTGCCGGGCCTGGTGATCATGCATCTGCCCGACGACCACACTGGCGGAACGCGTCCGGGAAAGCCCACGCCGGCTGCTTCGGTTGCCGATAACGATCTCGCGGTGGGCCGCATCGTCGACGCCGTGTCCCACAGCCCGTATTGGGACGATACGGCGATCTTCGTCGTCGAGGACGATGCGCAGGACGGCGCGGATCACGTGGATGCACATCGCTCCATTGCGTTGGTGATCAGCAAATACGCGCCGGGGTCGGCAACTCAACCCGCGGTGGATCACACCTTTTACTCCACGGTGAGCATGATCGGCACAATGGAGACACTCCTGAGCCTGCCCCCGATGAACCTGAATGACGCCTACGCTCCGCATATGGCTTGGAGCTTTTCCGGGCCGGGCAACCAACCTGCGTTCGAGGTTGACAAACGCAATCTTGAGAATGGCCTGATCTACAAGGTCAACGCGAAAACCGCGCCTGGGGCGAAGCAATCGTCGAAGATGGATTTCACGCGGCCCGACGCGGCGAATGCGCAGTTGCTGAATGCGATTCTGTGGCGGGATGCAAAAGGCAAGCAGTCGCTGCCGGCCGGGCTAAAGACAGGGACAGTAAAGTCCAAGGACGCTGACGACTGAGTTGCTGGCATCCGTATGGTTTTCAACGTTCGACGGTAAATTGTTTCGTTTATGAGAGTAAGCGTTGCGTGTTAGAGAACTCATCCACGGCAAAAGCAGCGTTCATTTGTTCCAGCCGTGGCCGTAGCAAACGCGCCGCACCCGCCAGGGCGTGGATAGCATCCTTTTCTCCAAAATGCCTGCCCTCTAGCGCAGCGATCAAAGGACCTAACGCATAGTTGCTGGCGGGATCGTGGCGCGGCGCAACGGACACGCTAACATCGCCTCGTCCTTTTGTGATTGTGACCAGAATGTTTCCGCTAGGAATTGTGACCGAAGCGTAATCGAAGGGCAGGCCCTTCGCGAAGGTCGAGTCCATTTGCGATTGCGAAGTTAGGAAGCAAAAGTTCGTCTGGATGTCATTCCAGAGCGCGACATTCTTTTTGCGTTGAAGGGCCGGATCGAGCCACCAACTGAAAGCAACTTTGTTGACCAGCTTTCCAACGAACGCAAAGCTCGCGAGAACGGGTATCAGGAGACCGGCAAAGCGACGCTGGGCGTCTCGACTCACGCGTAAGATTAGTCTACCGACTCGCAGTTGCTTGCAACAAGGCGGCATTTGTCGTCATCACAGCGCACGTCGTAGCCACCCAACCTGCTAAACTTCTGCTCGCTGCTCATCAACTGCCATGTCTTCCATGCATCCTTCCCGCTCGACTTTTCGCCGCGTCGTTGTTCTTGCGCTCACGATTTCGCTCGTTCTTCCTGCCTTTGCCAACGACAACCCCAAGAAGGGCCGGGTCACCACGAACCCCAAAGCCGGCAGCTACACTTTTGAGCAGGAAGTGCAGCTTGGTCAGCAGGCGATTAAGGAGATTGAAAAAGAACTGCCGATTCTGCCCGCCGATCATCCGACTTCGAAATACATCGCGGCGTTGGGACAAAAGCTGGCGGCGAAGGCTCCTGGCTATAAATACCCGTACAGTTTCAAAGTCGTAAAGCAGAAAGAGATCAACGCGTTTGCAGTTCCCGGGGGGCCGATTTATGTGAACATCGGCACCATTGAAGCTGCGAGTGAAGCCGAACTCGCGGGCGTGATGGGGCACGAGATTTCGCACGTGGTGATGCGTCACTCCGCGCGACAGGCAGCCAGCGCCGCCAAGTCGCAGGTGCCCCTGGCGATTCTGGGTGGCGTCCTCGGCATGGGAGTCGGTGGCTGGGCCGGGTCACTCGCGCAGATGGGGCTCTCGATCGGCGCCGGGTCTGTGTTTATGAAGTATTCGCGCGATGCCGAAACGGAAGCCGACATGGTCGGAGCACAGATCATTTATGACGCCGGGTACGACCCCAATGCACTCGTCACGTTCTTTCAGAAGTTGAAGGCCCAGCAGGGCGGCTCGAGTGGGCCGAGTTTTCTCGCCTCCCATCCCGATCCTGGTAATCGCGCCAAGAATGTTTCGAGCATCCTTTCGCGATTCCCGGCAAAGCAATATCAGGCGGGAGACAGTCCGGCGTTCCTGGCGGCCAAGAAAGCGCTAGGCGATATACCGACTGAAACGGTAGCGCAAACGGCGGCTGAAGAGAAACACGAGACTTTAAATCGGCTCTCCGCCCAGGAGCTTGCTGCCAGCCCGAGTCTGACGCAGTTCAACCATGCAGCCTTCCAGGTTGGGTATCCGAGCAACTGGCAGCTTTCGGGAGATGAACGCTCCTCGCTGAGCATTTATCCAAAAGGCGGCGCTACGGCCAACACGGTGGCCTACGGCGTTATTCTGAGCGGATTCAAGCCCGGTCGCGGAGGCGACAACCTCGACGAAGGCATGCGTCAACTGGTGCAGTCGGTCCAGCAGACCAATCCAGATCTGAAACCGATCAACAACCCGGTCAATATCTCGGTCGATCGCAAGGCCGCCAAGGCAGTCGAGCTGCAAGGGACCTCTTCCGTCCTGCAGAATGGCAAGCCCATGCCGGAACGGGTGCGCATCGTTTCGTTCAAGGGAAAGGGCGGAGTACTTCTTTATGCCCTGATGGTTGCCCCTGAACCCGACTTCGATAGCTTGCGACCGGCCTTCGATCGAATCCTCAACACCTACCGAATTCGGTAGGAAGGCGAATGCCGGAGGAAGGCAATAACTCATTTGGCGCTCAGCCGTCCCTCCGGATAACCCTTCCCGGAGTTTTGGCGTCCAAAGCCTTAAGAATGCGTCCGTCCACCCTGTCCTATCGGGCGTATAATCAGTGTTGGAACGGGGTGAACCGAGGGAGTCCCATGACCCACCGTTGCTTGCTTCGCGCGTCCGTATTGGCAGCACTGTTTTCCTTCCCGGCGCTCGCGCAGCAGGCCCCTGCGCCCCCGCCGGAGTCGACAAGCTCTCAGCAAAGCGGTTCAGTAAAGTCGGGAGATCCGAGTAGCAGTCAACCTGCAAATGCACCTTCGGCCAAAACGACCGATCCGAAGGCGGCCGAATCTTCTCAACCAACATCCCCGCAGACCACGACCTCGCAGCAACCGGCTGCTTCGCAGTCCCAAACCCAGAGCGGGCCTGTTCTGCGTCGGAGGGATTCTTCCGATCCGTCGTCGGACACTTCGCAGCAATCGACATCCGACTCGCCGGGTACTGCATCGGCGCCGAATCCCTCGTCGCAGAATCCTGCCCCAGCGAATCAGTCTGCACAAGGTCAGTCTCCGGATTCATCCAAGCCGGCACCGATGATCGAACAACCCGATGACAGCCGGGTTAAGCACGACGGCAGCAAGAACGACGTCAATGCGATCGGGAATCGCAAAGTCGGCAGCCGCGGCTTAGGCGATTGGTACTCGCTGGACACCGAAGTGAGGATGGGCAAGGAATATGCGCAACAGGTCGAGGCGAGTTCGAAGCTGGTGCAAGACCCGGTGATCACCGAGTACGTGAACCGCATCGGCCAGAATCTGGTACGCAATTCCGACGCACAAGTTCCGTTTACCATTAAAGTCGTAGACTCCGATGAAGTGAATGCGTTCGCGCTACCCGGCGGATTTTTCTATGTGAACTCCGGTCTGATTCTAGCCGCCGACGAAGAGGCGGAGTTGGCCGGAGTTATGGCGCACGAGATCGCACATGTGGCTGCCCGTCATGCCACCCGTCAGATGACGCGTGCGCAATGGGCAAACATCGGCACGATTCCACTCATCTTTGTCGGGGGCGGCATCGGGTATGCCATTCGTTCTGCAGCAGGTCTTGGGCTGCCGTTGACATTTCTGAGCTTCTCTCGCGGATTCGAGTCGGAGGCCGATTACCTCGGCCTGCAGTACATGTATAAAGCCGGCTACGATCCCAACGCCTTTGTGCAGTTCTTCGAGAAGCTGCAGGCTCGCGAGAAGAAGAAGCCCGGCACATTAGCGAAGGCGTTTTCTACCCATCCGCCGACGCCCGACCGCATCGCACATTCGCAAGACGAGATCGCTCGCATTCTGCCGGCGCGACAGCAATACATCATTACAACGTCTGAGTTCGATGAAGTGAAGGCGCGGCTGGCCTCGATCGAGAACCGCCGCCGGGTTGTCGACGACAAGGCTTCGAACAAGCCGAGCTTGCGGCGTACCGCTCAAACCACCGACAAGAATGGCTCGCCGGACAGCAGCAGTGGAGATGACCGTCCTACATTGCACCGTCGGGACGATTCCAACTAGATTGCTTTTGATTTCCGAACTTTCGCACGCGCAGAAGGAGTGTGCCCCACTCGTGCGCGGAAGTTATCCACTGATTCTTTGCAGAAGGAGTTCGCGTTCTTTGGCGTTGCGGGTCATGTCTGCTGCGCGCTTAAATTCTGCCCGCGCCTCATCGAGTCGCCCCAACTTTTCGAGCAAATCTCCGCGCACCGCCGGCAGCAGATGATAATTTTCCAAAGCTTGCGAAGCGATCAACGCATCCACCATTGCCAGCCCTGCCGCCGGCCCAAACGCCATACCATGCGCCACGGCTCGATTTAATTCGACGACAGGCGAGGGCATCGCCGTTGCCAATTCATCATAGAATGATGCGATCTTGTGCCACTCGGTGTCTTCTGCACGCATGGCACGCGCATGGCAGGCTGCAATCTCGGCCTGCAAACGATATGGGCCGGCCTCAGTACCAAGCCGTTGAGCGCGTTGTAACGCGTCCAGGCCGCGGCGAATCGACAACTGATCCCACCGGGTGCGATCCTGCTGCAAGAGCAACACGGCTTCGCCCTTTGGTCCGACGCGCGCCCGGGCCCGCGAAGCCTGTATTTCCATCAGCGCGAGCAGGCCGTGCGCTTCAGGTTCGCCGGGCTTCAGTTCCGCGAGGATTCTGCCCAGGCGAAGCGCTTCGGAGCACAATTCCGGCCTCATCCAATCATCGCCTAGAGTTGCAGAGTAGCCCTCGTTGAAAATGAGATAAATCACTTCGAGGACGGAGGCTAACCGAGTTCCAAGCTCCGGGCCGGGCGGTATTTCAAATGGGACACCGGCTTCGGACAACGTGCGTTTGGCTCGCACGATGCGCTGCGCGATCGTAGGCTCGGGCAAGAGAAACGCGCGAGCAATCTCCATTGTGGTCAGCCCGCCTAGCACCCTCAGCGTCAATGCCACACGGCCTTCGCGCGGCAACACGGGATGGCAGGCAATGAAAATCAGGCGCAACAGATCGTCTTGCACAGGATCGTCAAGAATAGAAGGTAGGTCGGGGACGGTCTGCTCGAGAATCTGATACACGCGCCCAAGCTCTTCATGTTTGCGGTCGAGCATCTGATTACGGCGCAAGCGGTCGATGGCGCGGTGCTTCGCCGCCGCCATAAGCCAAGCTCCGGGATTCTCAGGCACACCTGAATCTGGCCATTGCTCAAGCGCGGCCACCAGCGCATCCTGCGCCAGTTCTTCGGCCACGCCGACGTCTCGCACGATTCGAGTCAGCCCTCCAATGAGGCGGGCTGACTCTATCTTCCATACAGCCTCAATCGCACGGTTGGTTTCGGTAGTCGACACGACTACCGATCACATCACGCTTCAGTGTCTGGAAGCAAACTCCGCCGCTTGCGCGCCGGAACAAGCCATTTCCTGGTTCGGTTCGCAAAGCTGGCGCAACTCGCATTCGCCTTCGCCCGCAAGCCGCAGGAACTTGCGAGCAAGCTCGATCGCGTCTTCTTTAGAATCTGCTTTCAGGATCGCGAACCCGCCGACCAACTCTTTCGCTTCGGTGAAAGGCCCGTCTGTAACGCTGAGTTTTTCGCCTGTGCGACGAACGCGGACTCCCAACGCGCTGGGCAGGCAGCCTTCGGTAGCAAGTAGCCAGCCCGCCTGCATACCTTCTTCGATCAGCTTTCCCATGGCCGCCATTTCCTCGGAAGATGGAGGGAGGCTACGCTCGGCAGTTTTATAAATACTCAGAAATCGCATTTCATTCTCCTTTAAGTTACTCCCACAACCAATTCAGATGCGGGATTGAACGCGCGTTTCAGGAAGAATCCGCGCCTCACAAGTACGTCGAACTAGCACGGCGAAACTCGACAAGCATTGGAAAAAAACCTTGGCCAAATTTACGGTGACGGCGGGTGGTGTCTACTGGCGTTTTTTGTAGCGGTCCCGGGCAGAGAGGAACGTGCAAAAGTGCAAGACACGAACTCAGACTCGCGTGTTGCTGCCAGACTCAGCGCGGTCTAAGCAGCAGAGGAGTGGCGGGAGCGGGTATTCGAGAAGCGGTCGGGTCTTTCCTCCAGCCGGTGCACGGCATCCCGCTGGTGTTCCAACATCTCATCAAACCATCGCTGCATTGCTTTTCGATGATCTTTTGGCATGTCGGCTAATCGGGCACGAAAGGCGGCGACATCTTCTTCCAAGCGCCGCAGGCGCCGCTGCGCATGCGCAAGTTGAATTTGCTTCGAAAGGGCCATCCTGCAAACCTAGGGGAATTGGGCTTAAGGATGCCACGAAATCGGTGCAAAAGCACGCTCGAAGTGGAGCTCCCAGAGTGCGATGGAGTATCGAGTCGGTTAATATCAGAGCGAAAATCGGACGCTTCGAAGCCAGGAAGGGATCCCGCGCGACCGATGACGGCCGTGGGAATCCGATCCTCGACATACCCCTATCGTGAGTTGTCCCTACTTCTTGCTTTCGACTTGTTTGCGAAGGCGTTCTGCGCCGTCCTTGACGTCTTTTGGCAGCGCATCGCCAAAGTCCTCCGGCGCGTAGATAGGACGGATTTCGACCTCGGTTTCATCAAACGGGGCACGCTTGAGCCACTCAACTGCTTCCTCCATCGAGCGGACTTGCCAGAGCCAGAAGCCGGCTACCAACTCTTTGGTTTCGGTGAAAGGCCCGTCGATTACAGTCTTTTTTCCCCCGGCAAAGCGTATGCGCTTGCCTTTTGAACTTGGCTGCAGCCCTTCTGCCGCCAGCATCACACCTGCCTTCACAAGCTCCGAGTTGAAGGCATGCATCTTTTCAAAGAGTTCAGGCGGCGGCAGTATCCCGGCCTCAGAGTTCGAATCGGCCTTGACCAGTACCAAAACTTTCATGAGAAATCTCCTAAAAGGTGAGTTGGCAGAGCCGGGTCGCCCGGAAACGGGTGTCTCGCCCCTCGGTGCTCTCCGGTTCAAACTCCGGCTCCATTAGGACGTCGAATGGGGACACTGGAGTTCGACACGTTGGATCGATTTTTCGAATTCCTTCTTCGGGGCGTCGGCCAACGACCTAAGAATCACGACTTCAGATGTTTATGGAGCTATGTTCAGGAGGCGGCAGCTCTTCATGCTAGCTCCGTGTTCATTCAGCTCGGCGCGCGGCGGTTGAGATCCAGGGAAATTTGCAGGGTGGTCTTCGTGGCGGTTATTCGGAACGGCGTGCCTCCCATTGCCCTTGCATATTCACCCTCGGCCCATGGATGCCATAGTTCCCGCGCATGCTATCGCCATCGACCTGGCCGCGGAAGGTAAGCACGCTGCGCGTTTTAGTGTGAAAGACGATGTGGCGGCCTTCAATGGTGCCTTCCACGCCGCCGGATTGGTTTGGCCCCTTGAAATGCCCGGTGAGCTTCGTACCATCCTGCTTAAGCTCTACATATTTGGTGGCGGTTTTGCCGTTGTCGTCGTGCGAATAGATGGTCCAGTTGCCGGCGACGTTCGCCGGGGCCTGGTCGGCAGGCGGTTGTTGCGCCCGCAAAGGAGCGACGGCGAGCGCCAGCAGAACGATTGATGTGAAGAAACCTGCGCGGCAGGCGGGCAATTGCATCCAATCCTCCATCGTAGTCAGGAAATGACGGGCCGCATTATAACCGCGTGAGGCGCGGAGATCGCAGTCAGAAATCGACCCAAATTCCAATTCGCAGGGCGTACACTGCTTTCGCCATACCGGCATTGTTTGATCAAGAAGGAAGACAAGAGCGATGCAGAGAAAATTCAGCAGGCGTGCACTCATCCAGGGACTCGCAAGCGCAGGCGCGGCTGCCATTCTCACTGGTAAATCATCCGCGTGGCTTTCCGGGCAAGATGGCTCGGATCAGATCTCAGGGCGCGAACGGGGGGAACTAGGACGTCTGGTGGCCGAGTTCAAGCGGCAGTACAACGTGCCAGCACTTTCCGTCGCGATCACGCGGAATGGCCAGTTTGTCTACGATCGCGCGTTGGGCATCGCTGACCGCAAGGATTCGATCGAGACCACGACCAGCAATCTGTTTCGGATCGCAAGTGTCACGAAGCCAATTACCGCGGTTGCTGTTTTCACCTTGATCGAAAATGGGAAGTTGCATCTGAACGATAAGGTTTTTGGTGCGGGCAGCATTCTGGGCATGAAATATGGAAAGGGAACCCAGAAGCAATACGTCACGGATATCACGGTCGATAACCTTCTGACACACACTTGTGGCGGCTGGCCAAATGACTCGACCGATCCTATGTTCCAGCACGATTCCTGGGATCACACCCAGTTGATTTCATGGACGTTGGAGAACCTTCCGCTCACCTATCCGCCGGGCCAGCACTGGGCGTACTCCAATTTTGGCTATTGCCTGCTTGGCCGGGTGATTGAGGCAGTATCCGGCGAGGCTTATGCCGATTATGTTCAAGCCAACGTGCTCGCACCGTGTGGAATCCAGGGAATGCAGATTGCTCAAAATTCCGAGCGCAAGCGCTCCGCGAATGAAGTCATCTACTACGGCCAGTATGGCGAGGACCCGTACAAGATCAATGTCACGCGCATGGATTCACATGGGGGCTGGATTGCGACGCCGGCGGGTCTGGTTCAGTTTCTCGATCACCTTGGCTCGCCGAATTTTTCCAGTCTCTTGAAGCCAGAGACAATTCGAACTATGACGACTCCCAGTCCGGTCTATCCGCCGGGCCCGGCAAGATATGCGCGCGGATGGATGGTTCGCGACAACGGAGCAGGGAACTGGTGGCACAATGGAAGCCTGCCCGGATCCACCACGATTATGGTTCGGACGGCCAGTGGATTATGTTGGGCAGCGCTCACCAACACACGCACTGAACCGAGCGATGAGATCAACAATTCTCTCGATCAGTTGGTATGGAATATGGTGAAGAGCGTTCCAAGCTGGCAGGCGTAAGTCGTACGCGCTCGCCTGAGTGGTAAATTTAAATTTACAATGCTACTCTGTCGCTCGACGGAGTTTCCGCACTGGAACTATTACTCAATTTAATCTGGCTCCTGCTTTTTGGGCCGGGGATTTACCTGTGGCTTCGGCAACGCCGCCAGGCGAAGCCGGTACTGCAGCTATCGATCGCACTTGGCTGCCTGCTGTTTCTGCTTTTTCCCGTTATCTCGGTTACCGACGACCTGCATGCGATGCGGCAGGAGATCGAAGAGCCGGGGCCAAGCAAGCGGGCGCTCAAGCAGGTTGTTAAGCGATCGGCAGCGCCTGATCTGATCGCGGCGGCGCAACCAAGCAGCATCGGTCACGGTTTCCCATCCATCCACGATTGTGGTGCTGCACCTGCTTTCGAGCCCTCGGTCGTCCTCTCGATTGAATTCGCACCGCATTCTTCGCGAGCCCCTCCAAGCCTCTTCCTCAGTTAGGCAGCAAGCGCGGCTGAAGCTGCGCTTTTTCTCAATCGTTCAATCCCGTGTACGAAGTGGTCGTGAGTTGGGCTCCGTTCGTGAACCAGGGCAGGTCCCGGTACTCCATGCGGAGACTTGGACGCGCCCTGCGCGGATCGCTCAGTTCCGCTCCTTTACGCATCGGCGATTGAACTCTGCGAGCGCCTGGTGGAGCGAAGAAGATGATCCGTTCCTTGGTTGATTTTGCACTGAAGAATCGCATTCTGGTACTGAGCCTTGCCGTGCTGCTTTTTATTTGGGGGATCGTGTCTTTTCACAATCTCCCAATCGAGGCTTACCCGGACGTCGCGGACACTTATGTACAGGTGATCTCGCAATGGCCGGGACACGCCGCCGAAGAAGTTGAGCAGCAGATTACGGTGCCGCTCGAAGTGGAGTTGACGGGCGTGCCTCACCTGACGCACCTGCGGTCGCTGTCTTTGGCAGGTCTTTCGGTCATCACCATGATTTACGACGATGACATCACCACGTTTGCCGCGCGGCAGGAAGTCCTCGATCGTCTCGCCCAGGTAACCGTCCCCAACGGTGTGAATCCTGGTCTCGGCCCTGATTACAGCCCGACCGGGCAGATCATGTTCTACACGCTCAAGAGCACCAATCCCGAATACGACACGATGGAATTGAAGACGCTCCAGGACTGGTTCGTGCGGAATCAGCTCAAGGCCGTGTCCAACGTGGTGGACGTGAATATCTTTGGTGGGCCTACCCGCGAGTATCAGGTCCGGCTCGATCCGGGAAAACTTGTGTCGTATGGACTCTCGCTGAGTCAGGTTGAGCAGGCTCTGATCAACAACAACAGCAATGCGGGCGGTGGTTTTATCCAACGCGGACAGCAGGCTTTGAACGTGCGGGCTGTCGGCCTCATGCAGAGCACCGATGACATTGCTTCGACGTTCGTGAAAGTAGTGAATGGAACGGCGGTTCGAATCGGCGACCTCGGCGAGGTGGTGCAGGCTCCAAAGGTGCGACTTGGGCAGCTGGGGAAAACCATTCGGCGCGAAGATGGAACCGTAATCAACGACGATGACGTGGTGGAAGGGATCGTGCTGCTGCGCAAAGGCGCCGAAGCAGATGCGACGCTGAATGCACTGCACGAAAAAATCAAAGAGCTGAATAACGGGCTTCTGCCCCGCGGCGTGACATTCGTTCCGCATCTGGATCGCAGCGATCTCGTGCGTTACACGAGCCATACCGTCCTGCGGAACCTAACGCACGGCGTCTTGCTCGTGACTTTGATTTTGTTTCTCTTCCTGGGAAATGCGCGCAGCGCGCTGATCGTCGCGATCACGATCCCGTTCTCGCTCTTGTTTGCCTCGATCCTGCTCGATCTCAGCCACATTCCGGCGAACCTGCTATCGCTCGGTGCGCTGGACTTCGGAATGATTGTGGACGGCGCGGTCGTCATGGTGGAAAACATCCTTCGCCACATCGGTTCGCGCGTGGATGAGCACCGCTCGCTCATTCAGGTCATCGGCGACGCTGCCCATGAAGTGCAGCGGCCAGTATTTTTTGCGATCTTTGTCATCATCACCGCGTACCTGCCGATCTTCACGCTGCAACGGGTGGAAGGACGCTTATTCCATCCTATGGCCTGGACGGTGGCTTTCGCTCTGTTAGGAGCACTGTTGTTTTCGCTCCTGATTGCGCCCGTGCTGTGCAGCTTTCTTCTGCAAGGCACAATCAAGGAATGGCACAACCCGGTGCTCGAGCGCGTTATGATCGGATACCGCTCGGGGCTCGAGTGGTGCCTCGATCATCAGAAGATCGTTTTGACGGTTGCGGGCTTTCTGTTTGCGGCGATGATCTATCTCGGCGTGGGCGGCCTGATTGGTTCCGAATTTCTGCCGCATCTTGACGAGGGCGCGATCTGGGTCCGCGGCACGCTTGCGCCCAGTGCCGGCCCGGATACTGGAATCTCAGTCGCGAACAAAGCGCGTCTCATCCTCTCGGAATTTCCAGAAGTCACCCAGGTGGTCAGCCAGGTAGGGCGTCCCGACGATGGCAGCGATGCCAGCGGTTTCTACAACACCGAGTACTTTGTCGACTTGCGCCCGCGCAACGAGTGGCGAAAGGAGTATCCAACCAAAGAAGACCTCATCGGGGCGATGGATAAAGCTCTTGCGAAAATTCCAGGCGTGATCTGGAACTTCTCGCAACCGATCTCCGACAACGTGGAAGAGGCCGTCAGTGGCGTGAAGGGAGAATTGGCGGTGAAACTTTTCGGCCGAGACCTGAAGGTGCTCGAGCAAAAAGCCAGCGAAATGCAAGACGTGATGAGTAAAATCCCCGGCGTCGCCGATTTGGGAACATTCGAAGTTCGTGGTCAGCCGAATGTGAACCTGGTCGTCGACCGTAAGGCGGCTGCCCGTTTCGGAGTCAACGTCAGCGACGTTCAGGATGCAATCCAGACCGCCGTCGGCGGCAATGCGGTCAGCCAGATTTTGGTTGGCGAGCAGCGCTACGATTTAACGTTGCGCTATCAGCAACCGTTTCGCTCGACTGTGGACGACATCAAGCAGGTTCGAATCCTGGCCACCAGCGGCGAGCGTGTGTCGTTAGAGCAAGTCTGCCAAGTGGTGCTGGAAGACGGAGCGTCGACAATTTATCGGGAAGGGAACTCACGCTATATTGCGATCAAGTACAGCGTCCGGGGCCGCGATCTTGGCAGTACCGTGCGGCAGGCTATCGACGAGGTCCATGCGAAAGTAAAACTACCCGAAGGCTATCACCTCGACTGGACCGGTGAGTACGAGAGCCAACAGCGCGCGAATCGTCGTTTGGCGGTCGTCGTACCGATCACGATTCTTCTGATTTCGCTGATCCTCTACTCGGCGTTCTCTTCGTGGAAATGGACGGGGCTGATCCTTAGCGTAGTGTTGCTCTCGCCGTTGGGCGGCTTTCTATCCCA